>Ga0315284_10003086_pt1 | contig 23733 bp, 26 predicted proteins | sample YL17G09_16_MG_FD_203696 | JGI IMG/M metagenome (GOLD analysis project Ga0315284, IMG submission 203696) | Sediment microbial communities from Yellowstone Lake, YNP, Wyoming, USA - YL17G09_16 | ecosystem: Environmental > Aquatic > Freshwater > Lake > Sediment | place: USA: Wyoming | collected...
AGCTCTACTCCTGGCCCTGGCCGACTAGCGCTGATAGCCGCACGAGGTTCGGGCTTCAGCGCGATCTGCGCGAGATCAGAGAGCGTGATGTATGCCATATGATACTCCTGCTGACCAAGAGCGTAGCAGGCGCTTTGTTTGTGCGTAGCGCGAGACGGACGGATAAATCGAGTGGTAGAACCTACATGCTGGCGCGGTATGCGCCTGGATGGAGGCTCTCGTGGGTTACGTTAGCGGCGGGACCACGAGGGGCGTCTTCAGGCTCTCTGCGCCAGGCGCCACGCCGGGCGTCTCTGTAGCCGGTCAAGGCCGAATCTACTTTGACGGGACATCCTTCCAGAAAGCAGCGGCGGACCGAGTCTCGGTAGTGACCCGAAGCGTGTCGCGTCGCTGTTCATCGAAACGTCGATCGACATGAAGAGCGCAAACATCATCACGGACACCACGACCGGCATGCAGGTCGCGACAGGAAACACGCAGAAGCTCGGCTTTTGGGGCGCGTCTCCCGTCGTTCAGTCCGCCGTCGCCGCGCTCACGAACAACGTCACGGCCGGTGGTACGACGGACGTGATCGCCGACTTCACGGACCTGACCGTCTACGCGAACGACGCGGCGACGATCCGAAACGACATCTACCAGCTCTCGCTGAAGCTCAAGGACGCCGTGGACGCGCTCAGGCTCTACGGCCTGCTTGGGTAAGACCCTGCGTGCGGTACGCACGCAGGACGTCTTTGCCCAACGGGTTGGGCAAGGGAGCGCAAGCTCCCGGGACACAAAGCCTCCCGGCGGGCATTGGCGGAAGAGTAGCAGTAGTGTCCCGTTGGGCAAGACCTTGTCAGACCAATGCAGTACTGTGTCGCCAAACCAGGACGACTGACATGCCATTTCATCTAGTTTTCGAGTCTATGACGGGCTGAAGAAGGACAAGGGGACCGTGGGCACATGGGTCATGTCAGCAATCGAACATGAGCATCGTCTAGCAAAGGCCGCCGAGATCAGCTATCTAGCAGATGAACTCCTGGAGAGGTCGTCTTGTAACGCCAGCCGCGAGACATTCACCGGAGAGGTCGTCCTCCAGCGCGTTTACTCAGATAGCTTCTTGCGGGTGGAGCTAGAAGTCCCAGATGAAGAGTCCAGCCTGAGCGTAAAGCAACGCGTGCTCGTCAGCGGCAAGATCGCGGTCTACAGATGGAGTGATGCTCCTGCGACTCTGCGGTGCAGCCTCGGTGAGGCGGATGCGATCCATGAACATCTCAAGACGTTGATGTGAGCAGAGCTCTTTGTCGCACCCATACGGTATCTTCTTTGCCCATGGCGGATCAGTGGCGAGCACGATCCGAGGAGTGCATAGATGACCATGGCTGAGAGCTTCTCTTCTCCACCACCAGCGAGCGGAGACGTCGGCGTTCTACGGGGTGGTCAAGTCGTGTACAGCGTGATCCGCTTTGACCTCGACCTAGTCATCGTCGTGGCCCTCAGGACGCAGACATTTCGCGATGGATCAGAGCGCACGGATGAGGTCGAGCTCTCGCCTTCGGCCTGGCAGGACCTCATGGACCACGGCGCTGTGGTCCAGAGGCAAGCGGTCCAGGAGGCGCGGTGAAGGCTGTCGTTCTTGTCGCTGGCTTTGCCGGGCACGGCAAAGACACATTCTCCGATCTGCTTGCCAAGGCATGGGGAAGCGACAACACGTTCCGGTGCGCGTTCGCAGGACCAGTCAAGGAGGCTGCGGCGATGCTGGTCGGCATGCCTCACGCGGTGGCCTATGGGAGCCAAAGCGTACGGGCGGCCTGGAGCGCGTATGGTCACGACGCCAGGTGGTGGCTCCAGGTCATTGGGACAGAGCTCGGGCGGAACCAAATCAGCCAGACGGTCTGGCTCGACCGCCTCTCAGACAGGATCATTGATCTTCACCAAGCCAACGATAGGCGCGACATCACAGTAGTCTCGGACGCGCGCTTCTGGAATGAGATCATCAACTTTCCAAAGATCTTGCGGGAGAAGATTCCTGGCATTGTCATCAAGATCGTCGTGATCTATCGCCCGCAGGTTCCAACTCTCGGTGCCCCTCCGACATTCAAGAACAGACTCTCGGCCTTCCTGGCAGGTCTTCCTGTCATCCGGCATCTCCTGAAGCTGGCTGGTCGCAAGCCAGTGAAGGTCATGCACCCTAGTGAGTCTGGCGTCTGGGAGATGCTGGAGCGGCACAAGAACGGAGAGGAGGTCTTCGACGCGTTCGTGCTGAATGATGTCGACGGCAACGAGCAGCTTGAACGCTCCGCGAGGCTCTTGATCAGCGAGATCAATAGAGCTCTAGGATCAACCGCGGCTTGACGAATCGGCGTCGCAGCATCCGTAACACATCTAGTAGATAGGCTTTGGCTCCGGCGCCAGAACAATCCTCAACTGCAGATGACATCGGTGCTGGACCGATGTCGTAGCTGTGATATACCATCAGCATGTGAAGCGATGGCGGCGACGGAATCCGCATCGTGGACACCTGGTGAGTTCAAGGAGATACAGATGGCCAAGACAGCGAAGAAGACCGGCGGCAAGGCCAAGGTGGCCAAGACGAAGCCCAAGAAGGGCAAGGTGGGCGGGAAGCCAGGACCTCGCGGGAAGCGAGAAGGCCCGTCGCGGCGTTCGCAGCAGCGTCTCATCGCGCTCCGGATGGCAGACGGCGAGGCTATGGTCTCGGTGAACGATCTCCGTGACGCGTGCATCAAGGCTGGCGTCTACAACGCTCCGAACTTCGCCCAGGACATGAACAAGGACTCCGCGCTCTTCAAGAGCATCGAGAAGGGCGGGAAGCGCATCGGCTGGGCGCTCACGGCGCAGGGGCGTGACTCCGCCAAGACCGCCAAGGAGGGCAAGGGTCTGAAGGCTCTGAAGGCTCCCAAGGCGGCGAAGGCTCCGAAGGCCCCGAAGGCTCCGAAGGCTCCGAAGGCTCCGAAGGCCGCGAAGGCCGCGAAGGCCGCGAAGGCCGCGAAGGCTCCGAAGGCTCCGAAGGCTCCGAAGGCTCCGAAGGCTCCGAAGGCGGCGAAGGCCCCCAAGGCTCCGAAGGCTCCGAAGGCTCCGAAGGCTCCGAAGGCGAAGGCTCCCAAGCCCGCCAAGGCGGAGAAGGCTGACGAGACCGCGCCCGCGGACGAGAAGCCGGCCGAGCCGGTGACCGTCATCGAGGCTGCGCCCGCCGCGGTGTAGTCAACGAGGCGATACAACACGACGCCCACGAGATCAGTCTCGTGGGCGTTGTCTTTGGTGTCTGCGGCCTTGCCCAGCGGGACACCACCGCTACACTTCCGCCTTCAATCCGCCTTCAAACGCCCGCAGGTCACACCACCTCGCGGGCGCGTAGCTCAAGGGTAGAGCAGCGGTCTTTTCAACCGTCGGCCTGGGTTCGATCCCCAGCGTGCCCATACAAACAACGCAACGGAAAGCCAGTGCGAAGGAGTGATCCCGACGTTCAACCACTGCCGTGACTGCGGCACGCCGCCGACTCCAGTGACCGCGCCGTGGGGCGGGAGCGGCTACGTCGCCTGGTGGTGCCGGCTGTGCAAGAAGATGCTCATATGACGGAGCGTCCCTGGCTCTGGCGCGGCTAGAGCTAGCTATGCCTCTCTCGGACGAGCTCAAAGACGGACGCCGCGATCGCGTCGAACTTGTCCTTCCGGCTTCCTTCTGGTGTCCACGCCGTAGCTTCCTCAGCGGCCTCAGCCAACTGAGCGCGCGTTGGAGACCACGCGTCGCACTGAGCGCACCACCACATGTCTCCGGCCTCCATGATAGTCGCCTGCTTCAGAACCATGGCTCTGCCGCAGCTCTTGCACTCCGAATCGTCTGAGCCATCATCTGTCACGTTGATGACCGCTCCACGAGCTGCTGCGGCGATCACGAGGTCCGGCGCTTCGAACTCGAATACAGCGACGTCTCCGACGTGCTCTCCGCCGCCAGCCTCTTCTATCGCTGAGACGAACGCGTCGAACTTGACGAAGCGGATCACACCGGGATTCGGAGCCAAGATCCCAGCCGGTGGGATCGACCGCAGCGCAGCGAGGTCTCCGTTAGAAGTGATAGACGCCACCCATACGCCATCCTTGAGCGCTAGCTCCTTGATCTTCTTCAAGGCCGCGACGACGAGCGAGAACTCAGCGCCTGGCCGTTCGACAGTCACACGGTACGGCTTGGCGAAGTTAGCGTGGACGTAGCATCCGTCGCTGCTGTGCATGCATTGCTGGATTGACCCGAAGACCTCGAGCGGGCTGATGCCGGCTCGTTCAGACAGTGGTGGCTCGAAGATGATCCTATAGATCATCGCTGGAGCCCACGGTTCGAGCTCGCCATCGCACATCCGTGGGTTGGCGTAGCGAGCCTGGAACTCCAGCATGAGCGCGAGGATCTGGGCGCAGGCGCCAGTGGTGTCGCTGATCTGGTCAAGCATCGATGGCCTTCTTGATGACGCTCATGACGCCGGAGGACGGCCTCAAGAGGGAGCTCTCGATCTCAGCGAGACGCCTGAGCGTATCACCGAGCGTGTTGTTTACGGTGCTGACGACGGCAGCCAAGCGATCGACGTGGCACACGATCGACTGGACTGACTTGGCGCATGCCGCGAGAACATCAAGCCTAGTCTCGTGCGACATTAGCTTTTGATGGAGGTGGTTCGATAGATCGACGATCTTGTTGAGCGCTCCAGATAGTTTCGCGCCCTGTCTGTCGAGCCCGCCAAAAGCAGTCTCGATGTTTTGAAGGCGACCTACCGTGTTCTCTGCGCGTAGCGCATCTACCTCCTTGCGGAGCTTCGCGATCTCGTTACACATCATGAAGATCGACTTCGGGAACGGGTCGATTTGGCTCTTGGCGACGCACAGGAGGCGTTCGTCCGCCATTGGCGTGAACTTGACAGCTCCGCCGTGATCTACTTCAAGTATCACGTTCTCCCACGGCCCTGGCTTGGATCCTGGCGGCGGAGACCACTTGGCGAAGAGATGGAACACAGGCTTTGTCGGATCAAGGGCTCCCTGCTCTTGAGTGCACTTTATGCAGTTACCCACGAACACGTCGTTTCCGACTTGATTCATGATGGAGTTCGTTCCATGGCAGTCAGGGCATGATGGGTTTGGCATATTCGTGATTCTACGAAGCGTCTGCGGCGCGCGGTTGAATCGTATGAGATCTTGGAGCTACGGACTTGGAAGCACGGAGGCTTGGGATGTCGTCTCTCCTCATCTGCAATACGATTGACGTCTCACAAGATACGATGAACAGGCTCCAGTCGAGTGGGTCCATGATCGGGCCAATCGACGCGAACTCAACTGACCCGGCCTATAAGCAGCTCGCTGAGATCCTGAAGACCGCTGAGGACAACAAGAGGAAGCTCAACTCGCTGACGAAGGTTCTAGCGATTGCATCGTTCGTGGTCGGCGTCTCCGGCCTGGCGATCTCGTGGGCCAGGTACAAGAAGTCTTAGGTGGTCTTCCATCTACACGGTGAAAAGGCAGGTAAGACCTGGTGTGGACGGCGCAGTCGCGCGAGCGTCATGGACAAGGACGCTGAGCCGGGCACGGCAGAGTGCAAGACGTGCAGGAAGCTCCACGACAAGGACGTCAAGGTGTTTACAGAGGTCGCTGACCTGCTCTGCGAGAAGCTTGGGCCGACCTGGTGGGTTGACCTTTGACGTCGTTGCAGTCGGTCGTGACCCCAAGGCCACGAACAATAGCCGTGAGATCATGGCGGGACGAGGTGGTCCAGTGTTCATCACTATGAGTGATCTCTCTCAGGCCGCAGAGACGACGTCGACCGAGAAGCTCGTCGTCGAGCAGGCGCTCGGCCGTGAGATCGATCTGCTCCTGGACACGGCGCGTGAGTGGAAGGCGCAATACGGGTCAGGATCCTCAGCGATCATCAGCCTCATCCGCGGAAACCCAGAGCTCGCGGAGCTGAAGGCGTACGTCGAGAGGCTACGCGCCACGGTCAAGAGCGCAGATCTCACAAACGACGGACGAGCGAGGCTCAATGTCGTCATGAGTAAGGTCGACAGCTCGCTCAAGCCTAGCGACATCATGATCTACGTTGGTGGCGTAACTGCCCTCATCGTTGGACAAGCTGTGATCAAGTTCATCGCTAACTCGGCGTCTGACAAAGCCAAGAAGACCTTCTGGAAGCAGCAGGAGGTCGCCGCCAAGAAGAAGCGTAAGAAGTCCAAGGTCGCCAGCGTAGCTGCGGAAGAAGGGATCTAGTCATGGCCTACATCACGTTGAGTGATCTCTCTCAAGTTCGTCCATGGCCTACAGAGGGCGCCTTCAGGTCGAAGATGCCATACGAGGAGGCTTACACCTCAAGGCTTCCGCAGGACGAGGTGACCACCTCGCGGCTTCCACAGACTCAGGCGACAGGGGCGAACGCCGTGTGGGAAGGCGCCGGATACGACACGTCGTATGGTGACGGGGATTTTGGATACGACATGTCTGGGACGACGATCTCCGCGGGCGCCGAGGAGTACACGTCAGACGATGCTCCATTCGGCAGCTCAGGGTTCTTCCAGTTGGGAGATCGGCAGCCTACGCCCATGAGCTTCCTTGGCGATGCGACGCCGACGCCGACGCCAAGCCCTGCGCCATCGACCGCCGACAGGATCAAGGCCGCCGTCACAACTCCGATCGGGGCTCTTGCGCTGGTCGCGCTCGTCAGCGGAGTGATCTACTGCGCCACCAGGAAGTGATCCATGGACTGGTCGATCGGTAATCAGAAGAAGAAGAAGAAGAAGTCCAAGGCAGGCAAGAACAACGTCACAGATAGACGTCTGAGGAAGGAGGCGCGCGAGGCAATGGAGGCCGAGCGCGCCAGGCAGCGACTCATCAGGGGCGCGGAGCTTCGCTCAAGAGGAGAGATCGTTGAGCGCGATGATGTCGACGATGCCGATTCTCCAGTCGAAGAGACACAGGCGCCACAGGCGCGCGTTGTAGAGCGCCCAAATAGCGACGGACGTGGTACAGAGGCTGAAGACCACTGGCTGAGGTTCGCTCGCGACAACCGCATGATCGAAGACGGCGACGATGTAGACCTCCCTGACGTGCCGCCTGAATCCAGGTCAAACGGACCGAAGTATTGGCTGGCGAGGAAGAGCTCGGCCAGGCGCACGAATACAGATGACAAGGACATGCGCGCCGTCGAGCGCCTGGCTGCGCAAGGAGACCAGGACGCACAAGAACGGCTCGCTCGTGTCAGGGCCAGGCACACAGGACTGATCGAGTGCTGGTGCGGTTCGGTAGTGACCGTTGGGCGCATGCACTATCCAGGTCTTGATGCAGAGAACGGTCCTGCTCATCCAGCAGAGCTAGGCAAGCTGTGCGAGCTGTGTGCTAGGTCGGGTGATCCAGGCATGGATTGTGACTGCGATCAACCGCCGTCGGATGAAGAGCAGAGGCTGCTGGATATGCTTCCTGACGACCCGGACCAGGATCAGGACATAGAGCCGCGAGAGAATGCCAGAAGGACGAGACTGCGTCGTAACAAGCGCGTAGATGACTCAGAAGGTCCAACGCCGGACGAACGGGACGCATGGCAGACGTGGCTTTTGAACGCCCTCCCGTTCTTTACTGAAGGATGTGGCGGCAACGGGTGTGCAAACACCATGCTGAACTCAGATTCTCAGGTGAGGATGACGCGCCCAGGAGACATGGGCAAGGACATCTTTGTCGCTCTAGAAGCTCGGGAAATGGATCTGCAGCTCGCGTTCCTGTCAGTCATCGTTCAAGTAGCCCGCGCCGTCGTTGTGCGCAAGCAGAAGATCATCAACACGACTGTCGGCTTGCAGTGGATCGCGGATGAGGTCGCCAAGACACATGGCGGCGTTGTGTTCTGGGTTCCATTCCCAATGGGAGGTCATCTGACGCCTGTGGGTGGAACTGGGGGCGTGTTGTTTGCTTCAACGATCAAAGGAGAGGCGTTCGCGTCTGTCTTTGTCGGTGACGAAGTCGAGCTCCGTGAGTGGATCAGAACCCGTGAGTTCTACGGCGTGAGTCTCTTGATCATGGATGAAGGGTGGAGAATGGTCGCGTGGGGCGCCGTGTCCGCAACCTTCCCGAGACTAGACGGCGAAGAGATCTAGTCAATCTCATCCGACCGTAGTCCACGGTCCCGGCGCTTGAGCCGACGCCTGGTCTCTCCTTCCAGGCGCTCACGGCTTACACAGGCGATGTAGCGCCAGATGAAGATCAGTGAGAGCAGCGCGAAGATCACGGTCATACGATCGCGCTCATCAACTCGTCGTGCACGAACTTCTTCCCAAGCGCCTGCCTGATCCCGATCATGTCTCCTTCTAGGCGTTCAAGCGTGTTGTTGTAGACGACCGCGACGCGCTGGACCTCAGCGCGTCCTTCGGCGAAGTCGTGCCCGCGCTTCGTCGGCCTCCAGACCCCGGAGCTGCGCTTGTGTGGGTCGTCGTTTGGCCGCGTCTCAATGAGCCCCCAGAACGGCAGGAGTGACGGAGCCTCTCCAGACCCGAGTGAAGATCCGAAGCTCTTGAGCCCAGCGGCTCGGCGGATGACGTCCTTCGTCGAGACCCAGCGGCCGGTCTCTTCTTGTGGGCTCATAGACACCAGGATGATCAGCCAGCGAGCAATCCCGGAGTTCAGCCTGCGATAGTAGCGCTGGGCGTGCTGGTCACACACCGGGCACTGGACGCCGTCATCGAGCCGCTCGTGAAGGAAGTCGCGGACCTCACGCGCCGAGCAGCTCAAGTGCGTCCTTGGTAATGGCGCTGATGTTCTGCGAGCAGCTTCGTCTGGGAATCGAGAGCTGAACGGGTTCAAGGCCGACAGTACGCTCTCTACGAAGTCTTTGTCTGCCCATTCGTTGATGGCTTGGATCGTCGAGCCGCAGTGACGACACCAGAACGCGATCTGTTGCGTGAGCCTTCCGGTAGGTCCAGGGATATAGCCAGCGCCAGGGATTGATGTGGTGGAACATTCGAAGCAGTGAAGAGTGCTAGGCATCGTGATTCTCCTAGAGGACGGTGAGGATACTCTGGGAGTGCGACACGCGATCACGATGACGAGGTGGTTCTACGCCCTGTAGTTTGCCCTGGTAGCATCGGCCTGAGGAGCTATCCATGAAGAAGGCTAAAGACTTCCCTCAAGCGCAGATCACGGCCATGGCACGCGCTGCACACAGCGTGACGATCATCTATCAGATAGCCATCGGCGAGGTCCCGTCTCCGATGTGGGATGACGAGGTCATGAGGACCGTTCGGCCTGGCGTCGAAGAAGGAGTCAGGCTCGCCGTCGATGGGGCCACGGCAGAAGCGCTGCACGAGTCGTGGATGAAGACAAAACTTCGTGAGGGGTGGGTCTATGGGTCTGAGAAGGATTTCATCAGGAGAACTCATCCATGCCTGAGGCCGTATCGAGAGCTAGCTGGGGCGCAGCAGCGTAAGGACGACCTATTCAGGTCGGTTGTGATTGCGATGGCCCAAGCGATCGACTGAGGCTGTCTCGGATTCTGGAAGTGTAGGCCCGCTAAAACCGTCGCGTACTATGTGGTCATGACCGACGAAGAGTACCAGCAGCACCTGGTCGACTACGGGATCCCACTCGAAGCCGACGCAGACGACATCTCTGGCCTCTGCGTGCACTTCAGCCGCTCCTATGAGCGAGGGGTGCTGTGGCGAGACGGCAACCTGATCGCGGCTATCTACCCAGAAGTCGCTGCTGCGATTGAGTTGGGAGCCATGAACTCAGGGCGCAGCTTCGTCTTCGTTCTTCCTCCGGGCCAGGAGCTCGCCTCGTGCGTTCGTGACGCTCTATGGGTAGAAGGCCAGGCGACTCAGGCCAGCTCAAAGCCATGGATCTCAGGAGCTCGTGATCTTGCGCGCGAGGCCGAGGACGTCTTCTCGGAAGGCGAGGAAGCGCTGCTCCCGTTGTCGGAGCTGTGCTTCCAGGACAAGGTCGTAGCCGCGACTGATCCAAAGTCGATGCACTCGAAGTCCGGTCGCGAGGTCGACGAAGACCCAGACAGACACGAGCATGACGCCTGGCAGAGACTGCGCGTCGACATGGCGACGGCGGGGGCGCTCCCGATGTCATTCGTGAGCTTCGACCTGTGCAGTGAGTGTGGCGCTACGACCCGTCATACGCTCAGGCTGGGGCTTGGACAGGCGTTTATCGAGCCAACCAAGCACCAGCATCGATGGGTGGAGTTCGCATCTCCAGTGCCAGACGCGGACGGGGTCTTCGCGTCAGTGCGTGGCGAGGTGTGTATGGCTGGCTCGCCGCCATGCCGCGCCGTTCGTGGCGTGAAGGTCTCCAGGAGCCGAGCGCCAGATCTAGACAGCAGGCCGTCGTGGACATCGCGCAGCACGCTCAGGGAGCCGGATGGCGTTGACGTCAAGCGAGGCCACATTCATATCTGGAATGAAGGGAGGATGGCGATCGTTCCTGGAGCGAGCTTGGCGACGGTCAAGTGCGCGACATGCAGGTCGACGTATTTCTCAGACGATATCGACGGTCCAGTTCCAGATGAGTACGCCAAGCTCGTCCTGGCCCCCGTGAAGCGTGCAGGTGGATTCTCTCGGATCTCTGAGCATAAGCTCCATAGCATCCTGACCGATGCATCTCGTGTCTATGGAAGTGATGTCCTTGAAGCCTTCGGTGAGATCCTCGCGAGCGCCGCATGCGAGTACGGCCTGTCCGAGCCGACGAGCTCAGACGTTGACCATGCGTTTCGTGCAGCTCGAGTTCAGATCGAGGGACACCGCCTGACCGGATGGCGCGCTGCGGAGTTCGAACTCGAAGACGCTACGCTCTCCGGCTTCGTTCTCGGCGATAAGGTCGGGATCTTCGAGACGGACACAGGCTGGGAGGTTGTCCATCTTGGAGTGCGGCGGAGGATCTCGTTCGAGAAAGGCGAGGTCGAGGCTCGGAAGTCTGCCGAGGCCGCAGTTCGAGGAGACGTGAAGCCGGACAAGCAGGCGCATCGCGTTCAGATCAAGCACTGGCAGACCGTTGGTCGAGGAGCCAAGAGAAACAGCTCTGACAGTGAGATCAGAGCCCTGCTCCGCGAGGTTCAGGCCGGACATCCGTCCAATGACTTGATCAAGCGTCTGCAGCGGGCGCGACAGCGCACAACGGGCGTGAAGCTCCAGGTGAAGAGGCTGGCGGAGTGGGACGAATGGGTCGTGCAGTGGGTCGAGAACAGAAGAGTAAACGATGACAGAAGCTACCACACGTCCGATAAGGATGACGCTGAAGCTACGCTTCTGGCCATGTTGATTCACGATGGGACATTCGATCGCGCAGAGGAGGCGTAGCCATGCGTTTCTACCTCGGCTCTCATGTCACGTCGTTCTTTGAGCGCACGAGCGTTCCGCTCTTCGTGAGCCGCAGCTCGCTCGTCGACTCCGTGAACCCACCGCGAGCCTCCGGTCCGTGGGCGCTCGACTCGGGCGGCTTCATGCAGATCTTCCAGTACGGTCACTGGACGGTTACGCCACAGGAGTTCGTCAGTCAGGTCCGATTTTGGCGAGGCCGGATCGGGAATCTTGACTGGGCCTCACAGATGGACTGGATGGCTGAGCCGCACATCCTTCTTCGAGCGATGGTCTATGAAGGACTGCTCCCAGGCATTCGCGAGAACGGCCCAGAGACGATGAAGGTGATCCAGAACCGCTACGGCAAGCTCGGCGAGAAGTTCAAGGACAAGTCGCAGCTCATGGAGCGCGTCTGTATCCATCAGCAGCGCACGATCGACAACCTGATCCAACTTCGCGAGATCGCGCCGGACATTCACTGGATGCCGGTGCTCCAGGGCTGGACCGCAGAGGACTACATTGCACACGCAGAGGCGTGGCTGCGCGCAGGGATAGACCTGACTGAAGAGCCGATCGTCGGACTCGGGTCTGTCTGCAGGCGCGACAAACTTGATGTCGCCGAAGCCGTGATCTCGACGCTGACCGGCGGTGACTGGAGGCTCCGCCTCCACGGCTTCGGCCTCAAGAACGACGCGTTCGAGGATCAGATCATTGCGCGCGGCCTGGCATCGGCCGACTCGCTCGCCTGGAGCTACATGGCGAGGTACGGCTCCGACATGATCGATGACCCGGAGCGAGAGGGGAAGAAGCTCAAAGGGAAGCTCTGTCGTGGTACGCATCGATCTGGCGACGACTACTCGAAGTCAGGCTGTGTGAACTGCTTGAACTGGGCGCTGGAGTGGCGACGCAAGGCGCTCAAGAAGTGGGAGGACACCGTGCTTGAGTCGCCGAGGCGGAGCGCGAATCCACCGCGCAGCCAGATCGACCAGGACCTCACAGAGGTCGTGCTCATGAACGTGCGTCCTGGGCGCAACGTCGTCTCTCCCGTCGGAGGTCGCGCCGGGTACTTCATCATCTCCGCTGACGACAACAGGATCTGCGCGACGCGGCACAGCACAGGCAAGGATGTCTGCGTCGCGACGAAGCGCGCCGTCGGTGTCGCGAAGCGCCTGCTCATGGGAGAGGTGATCCCGCTGCGGGAGATCGACTTCACGGTCGCCAAGGAGACGCTCGTCTACTTCGCGCTCACCGGAATCATTGAGCGCCACGGGCGCGAGTACCTGCGGTCTACAGATTGGGCGCCAGAGGATCTCATGGACAGGTTCGGCGTCGACCTATGGACTCGGATCGAGCGCTGGGCCAAGGGGGCCAAGAAGAATCCTCGGCCGATCGAGTGGGAGGACGCAGGCGACGAGGGCTCTATCGCCGCGCCGAAGTCTCGCGCGCCTCTGCCAGATCGGCTCTGGTGTCTTGTGAAGTCTTCTGACCTTGACTCGATCAAGCAGAACGGCCTGAACGCTGAACAAGGGCTCATCGGGCTCTCGTGCTCGCCAGAAGACGCGTCGTCCTTCGCCGTATGGAGCAGCGTGGAGGTCGCGTTGCTGTCTGTCCCGCTGGGTAAGCTCTCCAAACGTGAACTCGGACCAGACGACGCGGATCTACAGCGAGTGCTGGATGATGAACAGGAGATCGTTGACGACCATGACGGGCGCAGCATCTCTACGCAGTACGACTGGCAAGAGAGCCTGGAGATTGCCTGCGCCTGTACATACGCGGGGGTCATTCCGTGGGAGCTCCTGACGGTAGAGAAGAAGTGGACGCCAGCATGACCGACGAAGAGTACAGCGTCTTCCTTCTCCGCTACGGCATCCCGATCGAGCTCCCAGGCGACGACAAGGCCGTGAAAGTCGCGATGGAGGCTGTCTGTCGCGAGACCAAGAACAAGATGCTGAAGACCGCCGTGGCGCTCGGGAGGTTTTATTCGCGAGGCGTGAGCTTCGTCGTACTTCCAGACATCAAGGTCGTGAACGTGTTTGCGCGAGCCTTGCGAGAGCTCGACGACGTCGCTGCCGCTGAGATCGCCGACGAGGCCGAGACTGTGCTCGAAAGCATCACTAGCGAACGCATTGACGGCTACGAGAGGGTGTACATGCCGGTGGCCGTGTACAAGAAGGTCCAGGTCTCAGGTGGCTGGCCAGACCCCAAGCCAGACGACAAGAAGAAGGTGATCGAGTACGACGGCGATCTCTACCTCCCGGGGCTTGTCGTCGACTCCGCGACGACGGCTGCGCGTGTCGTTCTGAAGCGCTCCTGGAAGGGCAAGGTCTACGAGGGGCGTGGGTCGTGGCGGACCGGCGGTGTGCGCGTCATTGGCGGGAAGACGTATGTGATCGAGAAGGTCGTGGATCTGATCAAGTCCGGGTCTGAGCTAGACACGAGGCTCACTACGTGAAGCGCAGGAACTCAGACGATGAGCTCCGGCGTTTGGAGCGTGCCGCTGCCGATGGTTCACCGGACGCGCTCACGGCGTACGTGGTCGGCTTGGTCCGCGTCGGACGAGTCGTTGAGGCGACCGAGGTATACGACGCCCTGTCGGAGGCCGTGCACAACCAGGTGAACTTCGACCCGCTCGATCGGCAGACGCGCTTCGGCGTCATCCGCGGCTTTGTTGAGCGCGGTCTCAACGACAGGGCTACGCAGGCCGCGCTCCAAGGTATCGAAGGCGATGGACACGCGTATGACGTTGACGATCCGGCCTTGTTCGCAGCCCTGATTCGTGGATGGCTCACGATCACGGATAACGCCAATGACGCAACGATCTACACGCAAGACATGTGGATCAGGCGAGGTGAAGAGCACGGGAAGGACGCGCCCGTGACCTTGACGTCTGAGGGCGGGTTCTATCGGCTCATGAACAATCCGGAGCCCCAGGATTACGGTGATTATGAGCAGTTCGATACGCTGGTCAAGGCGCTTGGGTGGACATGGGGACAGGGCTTCCATTGGTCGTGGCATTTCTACATGAATCATCATGCGTCAACATCGAATCCTGGTAAGCAACGACGGAGGCCCGCTGTGACTCGCAGGAAGAACCTTCAGGGCCGACCAGCAGATGTTCTTGAACGCGTGATCGCTGTCGATGGGTTTGGCGCTGCTGAGGCTATGGCTATGGCCGCTGTCGTCGATGGAGACGCCGTCGCCACCGTTGGACCCAACGGGATCGTAGCTGAGGACTATGTTCATCAGCTCATTGCTGGGAAGAGGTCGTTCGACGCAATCGTCGATGGAGCGGTCTTCTACGATCCTGTCCTGGACGAGCTCTATGGCGTCGAACCCGAAGCCAGCGGAGCCAGACTGTACAAGGGGTACTTGAACGCCGTCGAGGTGCTTGCGAAGTCTGATGTCCAGCGTGAGCGCGAAGTCTTGTGTCCAGCCATGCTATGGGTGTCTGAGGCATACGACCGCAAGATGGATCGGCTCTCACTCTGGTCGATCGGCCTCGTGATTGAAGGCGCACGAGCCGTCTTTGAGCGTAACGGTCTCGCGAACATCGAGTGGAGCGTCACTACGGCTGCCGAGCCTGGCGCGATCTGGGACGCGTTAGGATCGATGTGGCTCTCGCAGCCATGGGGTAACGGGGTCAACCCGATTGAACAGGGGCGTCGGGTATGAGCTTCGTTCCTGTCCAGGGTGAGTGCTACGAACCGAGCGCGAAGAAGCGCAAGCGGGGCCCGCTAACGATCGACATCTTTGCTGGTGCAGGAGGGATGACGGAGGGCGCGGAGTTGGGCGGAGCTAGCGTCGCGTGGGCAATCAATCACTGGGACCTGGCGATCAACACGCACTACGAGAACCACCCAGACGTCGTCCATTGCTGTGAAGACGCGTTCATGTACGACTGGCGGGACGCACCGCTGCCGCGCATCATTATGGCCAGCCCGAGCTGCCAAGGCCACTCTTCCGCTGCGACAGCCGGTCTGGAGAAAGGTCGTCGCGGCACCGCCCCAGGACACGATCGCCTCCGCGCGACGGCCTCTGCTGTCCCGCGTTGCCTGGAGATCATGGCCTACCGCGCTGCAGGTAAGCGCGAACCGGCGCCGGTCCTGATCGTTGAGAATGTACCTGACTTCCTCAAGTGGCATGGCTACCGCGGGTGGAAGGCATACGTCGAAGACATCCCGCCTGGCTACTCGATCTCCGAGAACATCCTCAACGCGTCCGACTACGGTGTGCCGCAGGACCGCAAGCGAGTGTTTGTCATCGCTACGCCGTCGAAGTCACCGTTCGTCTTGAAGCCACCAGCGGAGCGGGAGCCCGTGCCGTTCAGGACGTGCATCAGCCGGAAGCGCGACCTGGAGTGGACGCCGGTCTCACAGTGGCCGAATCTGAACGTCGCCGCCAAGGCGAAGTCCAAAGGCGCGATGTTCGTGTCGAAGATGGGCTACTCGACAAAGCCCGATGTCTGGGCGTGGCACAACTCGACAGACACGTTGCCGACGCACCCAGATGGACAGATCAGGACGATCACGTACAAGAGCGGAGGTCAGTGGTACATGGTGCGGTCGACATCTCGCGGCGAAGAGATGCGGTCGTTCACTGTTGGTGAGTTCAGGGCCGCGATGGGGTTCAACGACAGCTACAAGCTGCCCGACTCGGTAGGCAAGGCTGTCGAGCTCCTGGGGAATGCGGTGTGCCCACCAGTAGCCGAGGACATCGTGCGACAGGTTATCAAGAGAGCTCTCTAACCGTCGGACGGTCGCCAACTTTGATGACCTTGTCCGGAGTTTCGCCTTCTCGCGCGTGAGCAACGGCCGCCAGCCACGCCTGACGCGGGGTGGCGGTCTTCTTCACGTCGAGAGTGTCAGGCTGTATCTCCGGGCCTGTCCTACCCATCAGCTACCATGCGACCCATGACGACGCTCTGCCAAGCCGCTGCCATGGACGCAGTCATCTTCTGTTCGTTGGCTGGCACCACGCCGCCATGTGACGAGATCGCCGACACGGATGTCGGCGACTACCTGCTATGCGCAGGATGCGCGGACGCGCTCAAGGCATTGATGGATTTCGCGGGTCTGTGCGCGCGGATCAAGAGTGCGCGCGAGACTCGTGACGCCACGGTAGGGAGTGACGCATGAGGACGAAGCCAGTAGATGTGCCCAAGGAGCTCCGCGGGAACCCAGGCAGGAGGAACCTTCGAGCCGAAGCCAATGCGTGGATCCGCAAGAACCCGAAGGTGTATGGGCTCTTCAAGAAGTTCTCCAGGGAGATCGCGAACACAGGGCGACGGTTCGGCGTGAAGCTCCTGACCGAGCGCGTGCGCTGGGAGTGCTTCGTTCGCATCAATAGCGACGACGGCTTCAAGATGAACAACAACCACACATCGTACATCGCGAGGAGGCTCCTGGAGGAGTATCCGAGGCTCAAGGCGCTTTTGGTGTTCCGCGAGACCAAGTACTGATGAAGGACGAAGACTTCGTCCACCTTCACGTTCACTCAGACCACAGCCACGTCGATGGAGCGGCCAAGACAGCCGCTCTCGCCAAGGCCGCCAAGGACGAAGGTCACGTCGCGCTCGCGCTCACAGACCACGGCACCGTCAGCGGCAACATCGAGCACTGGAAGGCGTGCGATAAGCAGGGGATCAAGCCGCTTCTCGGCTGTGAAGCTTATCTCGCGCCTGGTCTTGACGACAACGCACACCTTCGTCGTGGCCTTGACGAGGACGGGACAGCGCGTCGCGACGCGAAGGGCCGGAAGAAGTCCTTCGACTACAACCACTTCACGTTGATCGCCAAGAACAAGGCTGGGTGGCTGAACCTCCAGCAGCTCGCGACGATCGCGTCGCTCGAGGGCTTCTACTACAGGCCGCGCATGTCGTGGAGCCTGTTGAAGAAGCATAGCGAAGGCTTGATCGCGCTCTCCGGGTGTCTGTCTGGCGAGATCTCAGATGAGGTGAAGAAGGGGAGCTACGACAAGGCCGAGGCCAGCGCTCGGCGCTGGAAGGATCTCTTCGGGGACGACTACTACATGGAGCTCATGCCTGCCGATGACGTCGGCTGTGGCGATGGGAACCAAGCGAAGCTCAACGACGCGTGCTTGGCGATCGCTCGCAAGATCGGGTCGAAGATCGTCGCGACGTCGGACGTGCACTACATCCACCCTGAGGACGCAGCGCTTCAAGAGCTCAAGATCTGCGTCAACGCACACAAGACGATCGAGGACAACCGGAAGACCGGCCTCAACATGGGGCCGACGTACTACTACAAGTCGACGGAGGAGATGTATCGAGCGTTCTCGCACTACCCGGAGGCGCTGAAGACTACGCGCGAGATCGCCGACAAGTGCGAGAAGATCCAGATTTCGCCGGGCAAGGGCAAGTACTACCTGCCGAAGTTCGTCCCGCCGAACGGGTCCACCGCGCTGGAGTACTTCAGGACGCTGTCCAGGTTCGGCTTGATCAAGAGGTACGGAGGGTGTCCGACGTGGGCGCAGTGGCAGAGGCTGGAGTACGAGATTCAGGCGATCGAGAAGGTCGGCTTCGTTGACTACCTGCTTGTCGTGAGCGACTTCATGACGTGGGCCAGGAACAACGGTGTGCCCACCGGCGCTGGTAGAGGCTCGGCGGCAGGCTCCTTAGTCGTTTACTGCCTTGGCATTACGAACATTGACCCACTCCGCTACGATCTCATGTTCGAGCGGTTTATCAACACCAGTAGGGTGTCAATGCCTGATATAGATTTGGACTTCTGCGAGAGGGGGCGGGGCCGAGTCATTGAGTACGTCCGGCAGAAGTACGGCCCCGACTGCGTCGCGCAGATCGCTACTTTCAATACGATGAAGGCCAAGAGCGCGATCCGTGCGGTTGGCAAGACTCTCGGTATCGAGTCTGTCTTCGTGAACCGCGTCGCGAAGCTGATCCCTGAAGGCCCGAAGGTCGACCTCCAGAAGTGCATCGATACGATCCCGGAGCTCATCAACGACTATCGGTCGAGTCCACAGATCCGGCAGCTTCTGGACATGTCGCTGAAGATGGTTGGGCTGTACAAGGGTGTCGGGCGACACGCTGCAGGCGTGGTGATCTCGGACGTCCCACTCACGCAGCGGATCGCGCTGTACCAGATCAGGAACAACACGCACGAGGACCAGGAGTCCAAGGGCGCGATCGTCACGGCCTTCTCCATGGAACAGGTCGAAGACGTCGGTCTTCTCAAGATGGACTTCCTCGGCCTCGCGACGATTACGCAGATCCACGACACGCTGGAGATGATCGAAGAGACGACTGGCGTCAAGATCGACCCGGACACGATCCCCAGGCGTGACTCCAAGAACATGGATACGACTGTCGGCGAGCACGCCTGCAGTGTTCACGGCGTGGCGTTCGAGGTCTGCCGCTGCTGTGACAAGACGTTGGAGATCTACAGGCGCGCTGAGGTCAACGGGGTGTTCCAGGTTGAGTCTGGCGGCATGCGGAAGCTCCTCAAGGACATGAAGCCGGACCGTTTTGATGACATCATCGCGATCATGGCGCTGTATCGGCCTGGACCGCTCGGGTCTGGGATGCACGAGACGTACGTCAGGCGCAAGAACGGCGAAGAAGAGGTCGTGTACGAACATCCTGCTCTAAAGTCAATCACTGAAAAGACTTATGGTGTCTGGTGCTATCAGGAACAGGTGATGCAGCTTTCAGTCGCGCTAGCTGGGTTCACCATGCCAGAGGCCGACGAACTCAGGAAGGCGACTGCGAAGAAGAAGCCAGAAGAGATGGAGAAGGTCAAGGCTAAGTTCATTCCTGGATGCTTGAAGCACTCCGGGTTGACGGAGGCGCAGGTGACGGCGATCTGGGACAAGATCGTGTTCTTCTCCCAGTACGCCTTCAACTGCTTGGCGGGAGATAGTGAGATCGTGTGTGCAGACACAGGCGAAGTAGTGACTATCAAGTCGCTGGCGGAGAGTAAGCGCAGGCCGTTGGTGCATGCACTAGGCGATGACTTCAAGGTGCGCGCACGTCTGGTCAAGCGCGTGTGGAGCACCGGGAAGCAAGAGGTGTTTGAGCTCGAGACGGCTTCGCACCGCAAGGTCAAGGCGACGGCCAAGCACCGCTTCAGGACGCTAGAAGGCTGGAAGGAGCTCCAAGAGCTTCGGCCTGGCGACATGATCGCTGAGGCTCGCGAGATGGAGACTCACGGAAGCCTGAAGATGAAGCAACACGAGATTGTGGATGCTGTAGCGGTGGCTCTCCCGCATGACAAAGAGCTCAACATCGCTGGCCGTGACGTGTTCTGGGACACAGTCAAGTCGATCACGCCAGCCGGCGTCCAAGACACCTACGACCTCGAAGTCGAGCACGACCACAACTTCGCCCTAAGCAACGGCATCATCGCGCACAACTGCTCCCACTCCGCCGCCTACGGCGCAATCTCCTGGATCACCGCCTGGCTCAAGGCCAACTATCCGGTCGAGTTCCTCGCCGCTACCATGACCATCAACGCTGGCGGCACAAGCCTTCAGACATACGTCGACGAGGCCAAGCGCTATGGCATCGAGATCGAGTTCCCCGACGTCAACAAGAGCCGCGAGAGGTTCTTCGTCCGCGTGAAGCCTGGAGGGGTCAGGTCGATCGTCTACGGCCTCTGTGGGATCAAGAGCGTCGGCACGACCATCACAGATATCGTCGCGGCTCGGAACAAGGTCGGGAGGTTCACGTCCCTGGATCACTTCTGTCAGTCGCATCCAGCGGGAACGCTGGACTCGAAGGTAATGACTCAGCTCGCTCGCGCCGGAGCCTTCGATTCGCTCGGCTACAGCCGAGCGTGGCTCCTGACGTCTGTGCAGTACGTCCAGAAGAAGAAGGTCGTCGATGAGTCGCCGCTAGACATCGCTCTGCGGCTCGCCAAGGCTGAGCATGATCTCAGGGCCAAAGGGCAAACGTCTCTCTTTGAGGCCGTCGAGACGGACGACAAGCCGCTGGCGTCGGACCGCATTCCGGACTGGAGCCTGAAGCAACTGCTTGATGAGGAGCGTGAGGCGATCGGCTTCTACCTGTCAGCGCACCCACTCGATCAGCATATGGAGGACCTCACCCGCTACGCCCGCGACGTCAATCCAGGCGCAGGAGTAATGGACGGTCGTGTTGGTGGCATGGTCATCAGCGTTCGAAAGCACCTCGACAAGACTGGAAAAGAGATGGCCTTCGTGTCTTACGAAGCCGTCACAGGCTCAATGGACGTCGTGGCATTCGCGTCCGTGTGGGCCAAGATCCACGAGAATGTGAAGGCCGGAGTCGTCGGCTTCTTTGTGGGAGAGATCGACGCAGAGCGCTCTCCGCCACAGATCAAGGCTAAGGCTTTCATCACGATCGAAGAAGCTCGTACAGGCGGTCTTGATGAGATGCCAAGACTCCTTACTATCGACATATACGACGACGACGAGGGAGCGGATCGGGCCTTGATCGAGACGAGGGCGTATCTTGACTCGATCAACACGAGTAGCGGCGTGAAAGTCGCGGTCATGCACAAGGCCAGGGCGGACTCCAGCGTGAAGCCTCGGAAGATCATTCTGCGATGCCGCGTCCCGTTTGAGCGCGAGGTTCTGGACGAGGTTCGAGCGCGTCTTGGGTCGGCTGGAGACGCTAGGTTCGTCAAGTGAACGCCAACGACTCGCGTCCGTGGCGTCAAGTAGGGGGTTTGTCGTGAGCGTGACCCGGTACGAGAAGCAACTTCGCCGGCGTCAGCGCGACGCCCGTCGCGCAGTCTCACAGGCCCAGAAGGCTGAGCGCAAGCACGTCTGCCCGGACTGCGACACGGAGTATGAACTCGCCTCACACAAGACGTTCGCGCACAGGCCGGGGCCATGCGGGTGTCCGGCGTATGTCAGGCAGGAGATGAGGTCGTTCTTCGAGGCGCGATCCAACGAGTTCGCGGAGACCGACAAGACCCCATGTCGGAACTGCAGGCGGCCAAACACCGCGGACGACCAGGCGTCCGTATTCATCGAGGGCAGGTTGATCTGGGACGGGTGCAACTACTGCCTGGAGCACGAGAAGCTTTACGTGCTCACGCAGGTCGAAAAGGCGCAGATGTCCTGGGACGGGAGGAAGAACGCAGACTACGTGCGCGTCACCGCCGCCCACGACAAGTTCATCGCTCCATTCGTCCATGGACAGGCTCTCGTTTCGACTGCCGTCGCTCCAGTGAGTCAAATCCACATCGTCTCGAATGCCGCAAAGGCAACGATCGCGTCGAAGGTGGATCCACTCTCGCTTTACCAGCAGTCGGTCCAGAATCCGGACTCAGACATTCTCATGATCGAGGAAGTCTTCATGGAGCTTCGTGGAGTCACGCCGCTCACCGTGCGAGAGGACTTCTGCGCGGCTGGGAACACGGCCTGCGTGTGGGTCGGGAGCGGTAAGGACAGGCGATCGATCGGCGTCGACTTCGACGCGCCGACTGTCGAGTGGGGCAAGACGCACACGCTAGTCAAGCTGCCGGCCGGAGCCCGCGCCAGGATGTCATACATCGTTGCTGATGTCCGTGACAAGGAAAACGGAGGACAAGCACACCCTGAAGTCGATGTGATCCTGGCTCAGAACTTCTCGTACTTCATCTTCAAGAAGCGCGACGAGTTGATCAGGTACTTCGCGCTCTGTCGTGAGCGGCTGAACGACCGTGGCGTCCTTTTCATCGACGCATTCGGCGGCCCCGAAATGCTCGGGCCCGTCATGGAAGAGACGCAGCTCGAGAACTTCGTGTACGTATGGGATCAGGCGCGCTTTGATCCGTTCACGAACGAGATCATGTGCCACATCCACTTCAAGTTCGCCGATGGCAGCGAACTGCGTCGAGCGTTCACCTATGACTGGCGCTACTGGACGGTGCCAGAGCTTCGCGAGATGCTCGCAGAGGCCGGATTCAGCAAGAGCGTTCTCTTTGTCGATGAGTCAGACGAAGACGAGGACACTCGCTATGTCCAGCGCGAGCACGCGCTGGACGACGATTCATGGACCGTAGTCATCGCAGCAGTGAAGTAGGAGATCTCATGACGACCGAAGCCGTTCCCTCTGTAACACCTGCGCCGGAGACGATCATCACTCCGAACGAGATCTGCATGGTGCTTCGCTTCCAAACGACCGTACAGAGCACCGAAGGTGGGAAGCGATGGACCGTGTCTGCGACGACGAAGCGCGGGCTGCTCACAGCATCCGCCAAGACGTACTCGAACGCAGTGGCCCTGTTGGCGCAGGACATCGTCGATCAGGCGGCTGAGGCCGTCAACGGACACGACGCGTCGCTTCACACGCTCGCGTGCATTCGCTGCCGTTCGTCGTTCTCCAGCACGAAGTTCACCGGGCCTGTCGTCTGTGATGACTGCAAGGACTGAGCTAGTGGGCTGCTAACTGCACAGCTAAACCACATGCGAAGATCCGGGCATGACCACGAAGTGCGAGAAGTGTGGGTGGAAAACAGACGAGAAGGCGCCCGATCGGTGCCTTACGTGTGGAAACGACCTCAACGACGACTGGATGCTTTTCCTCTACACGCGGAACCGTCCACGCCGCAGGAACTCATGCCTGTGCTCCACGGGCCGTCATGCGAATCCCGGTGGGATCTCGCTGCGGCCTGATCAGGTCATCCCGGTTCGCATATGCTCCGACGTCGACGCCATGCACATGAACTCAAGTCGTGCCTACGCCCACACCTACTGCGCAGCGCCCCCGACGATCTGTGTAGCCTCTGCGTTCTTCAGTCTGCCTAATAACCATCGTGATGGGATACTCGCTCATGAGCTCGGGCACCTCTTCGCTGGACGCGCTGGAGACGAACGCGATGCGGATCAGGCGTTCTTCGACAAGACTGGGGTCAGGATCCGATATGCAGATGGGAAGTGGGGAGCCTGTCTTCAGTCGCTAGAGAAAGATGACTCGCGCAGACTCCTCGGGAAGTTCAAGTTCGACTTCTCTGGGACGCGCGATCGCAAGGCGAAGACGAAGGCTGAGCACTTCGCCGTCGTCTATCGAGTCGCGGTCGACAAGGACCTGGTCTGGACATCTACGAAGATCAATGAGGCGCAGAGCCACGTAGACGATCTACGCGAGTCTGGGTTCGATGTCGTAGCCACGGCATTTGAGATCGGCGTCGACGGGAGCGTTCGGGAGCTCGCGTGGAGCCCGACATGAGCGGCAAGCAAGCGGGTTATTGGGGCAGGGCCGGCGCAGGTCTTCTCCTGCTCTGCGAAGGTCGCGTCTTCTTGACGCTGCGGTCAAGCGAAGTGAACGAGCCAGGCACCTGGGGCATTCCAGGCGGAACGCTCCACCCCGGCGATACGGCGCTCACAGGCGCCGTTCGTGAGTCAGAGGAAGAGCTTGGGGCTCTACCTGAGTTCCAGCGAATCTCAGACGTCATCTATAATGATCGCGGATTCACCTACACGAC
>Ga0315284_10003087_pt1 | contig 23732 bp, 22 predicted proteins | sample YL17G09_16_MG_FD_203696 | JGI IMG/M metagenome (GOLD analysis project Ga0315284, IMG submission 203696) | Sediment microbial communities from Yellowstone Lake, YNP, Wyoming, USA - YL17G09_16 | ecosystem: Environmental > Aquatic > Freshwater > Lake > Sediment | place: USA: Wyoming | collected...
CGCCAGACATGACGTGAGCGAACTCCTCAGTCCAGTCGAACTGCGGTTCTCCAGCATCCGTGAACAGCGCACGATGGGCTCTATCGCGTTTTCCGAATGTTGGCCCCACAAGACTGTTGCCGCATCTTATGTTCCGGTCAGTCTGCAGGTCTTCTGAACTGCTCGAAGGGCCGAACGATGAGCGATACCACAAGAGTAGTCTTAGCCTGCACAGCTGCACAGCTCCGGGCTTCAAGTCCGCACCATGGAGATTGTGCTTGATGATGCTTGCTCGCAAGGCACCCCTCGGAGTCGTATCCCCAAGCACGATTCTGCATCTCTCGAGCCACTCACCTGCTGCTAGTAGGAAGACCCCACCACCGACGGCAGGATCAATGACGGTGATGGCCTTGAGCTGGTCAAGTGCTCTCCGTTTCAAGTCGCCCGTGGCCCCGACAAGCTGTTCAGGACTTGTTACGTCCAATCCCGTCCTGCGCTTGAGCCACATTGTGAGTGCGTTGCTGACAATGTAGCGAGCGATATACTCAGGCGTATAGTAAGTGCCTGTCTTTCGGTTGTTGCGCTTGAGAGTAGCACGCCGGAGCTCAGTATCATCTGAGCCGTCTGGCAGACTCATCAGGGCTGATGTGAAGTTTTCGTAGGTCCATTCCAAGATGCTTGGCGATATGCACGGAAAGCCGCACTTGACCGGACTCAGGCTCCAAGTATAGTCTTCGAGCTCTTTAGCGAGGACGCGTGTAGCCTCTTGTTCAGAAACCATCTGGCTGCATGGATCTCCTAGGAACTTTGCCACAATCACTTCATCTATGGTTTTCTGGGCATCAAGCAGCCTCTCTCTAAGGGGCTTGCGCTCATCCATGCACTCTGCCATCTTCATCCTTGTGAGCCAAAGCCTGTCGTTGAGTTTCTTGAAGGCAGTGTGGTCTTCGAACAAGCAGTGTAGTGTGTTTGGCCGCAAGCCTGAGCTTCCAGCCGCGCTAAGAGTGTCTTCGAGAGCCTTGATGTCGGGAAAGTCTGCACATCTTCTCTCGCCAAAGAACCTGTAAACTCTCGTCTGACCATTGACGAGCCATAGGTAGTCAAGCATCAACGTTGAGCTAACTTGGCCGGCAACATAGTCCTTGTCGACAGATGGGTCGCTCTCGAGGTAGGCCATGTGAAGCATCGGGCTGTACAGCATGTCGAGAGGCTTGTCCTCGGTCCGGATGGTCACATGGACTGCGTCATTCATGATTCCTTTGCTTTGAAGAAACCGAATGTCAGCGTCCATGCGACATCACCTCGAAGAGTGCCTGCCTGACTCTCAAATCCTCAGCCAGACCTCTTCTTTGCAGACACCGACCTTGCACTCAGCCCCGGCCAGAGGCTGACTCAGACCGGGAACTGAGCAGATCATCTGCGCTGCTACATGGCAGGAGCCTTTTACTTGAACTCAAGTGTTACCATGTGAGCACTACAGCTGATGCAGGGGTCATAGGACCGGGCGATCATCTCGAACTGCAACTCGAGATTGCTGGTCTGACCCTTGGCGAGCAGCTCTTCGCCACCCTTACGGATGAAAGCCTCGATATCATCGAGGAACATAGCTGTGGGTGTGATGATGTCAGCTGCAGTTGTCTTTCCATCCTTGAGCTCATAGTGGTGGATGAGGGTGCCGCGTGGTGCTTCCACGCCACCGGTGCCCATGCCCGTCAGCCTAGTCGGTTTCACGATACTCGGTGATTGCTGACCGAGAAGCTTGTCCACTATTGACTTGATCTCGTCGAGAGAGTGGACCATCTCGATTGCCTGGGCGAAGTTGTTGTAGAGTGGGTTTCTCGGCCACCGCTTGTTGTAGAGCTTCTTGTAGCTAGTCTTTGCATCACCCTTCAGGCGAGAGCCAACCAAGAGCACCCTAGCAAGCGCACCGACGGAGTACGGCTTTCCAAGATAGGAGCATCGCTTGGCAAAGCTGTGCGGCACAACTCTCTCGGTTATGACGCTCTTGTAGCTGTCGAGTGGGTACTCCTTGCCGTCTGAGGTCATCAAGGTGTCTCCGTAGTAGTCGTAACCGGCATGTGGTGGCTTGCAGCAGAGGTACTGCGTGTCACGCTCCATGAAGTCTGGGACTTGAAGGGTCGATAACAGGTCAATCGTTTCAAGGGCAAATGGCATGAGTGCCGAAGCCTCCTGCTTTATGGCAAGCAGGGTCTTCTCATCAGGAAGCTTCCCGAAGCCCCCAAGTATCGGATTCTCGCCGTGAATCATCCTGCCACCCATCGTCTTCATGACCATGTTCCCGAACTTCTTCAGCCTGAGTGCGTTTGTCACGACCTTCCCATACTTGTCAGCCATGGCGACAGCATTGGGATAGCCAAGGAAGTCAGGAAGAGCAAGGAAGAAGACGTGAAGGCTGTGACTCTCTATCATCTCTCCATGATGCATCAAATGGCGGTAGGTGTTGATGATCTCTGGCACTTGTATGCCGAGTGCTTTTTCGAGCCCTCTGAGTGCTGAGTACTTGTGGGAGAGGTTGCAGATCGCACAGATTCTTGGAACAATGCTGATGTCCTCCTCTGGAGTCTTGCCGACTGCCATGACCTCGAACATGCGTGGCCCCTCAAGGACTTGGACCTCAACACTCTTGATCTTGTTGTCCTTGATCTCGACCTTGATGCCTCCATGGCCTTCAACTCGTGCCAAGGGCTCAATCATTATGGTACTCTTTGTCGCCATCGGTCACATCACCTCATTATCTCCAGATCCTTGACATACTGCAGGATCTTGTGTCCTCCGTAGTTGCGCACGCGTCGCTTGATGTCTTCCCGTGTGATCCCGAACTCCTCAAGGCTCTTTACGATTTGAGCGAAGTTGCCGTCCTTGTTGGGTCCCCAACAGCCAACACATGGCAGTCCGTAGGTTGGGCACACCGCCCCGCATCCCTCGGTCGTCAATGACCCGAGGCAGAACTTCTTGTCAAGCAGGAGACAACGGTTCTCATTCAGCTTGCACTCATGGCACACTGGACGTGTGCACTCATCAGGAGACGCCCCATGAATGAGTCTTGAGAGAAGTGCGAATGTCTGCGATTGATCGATTGGGCAGCCCGGAAGATAGTAGTCCACAGTTATGTGTGCGTCAATCGGGGTGGCCTCAACCGGGTCTGTGATGAATTTGACCTCACCGTAGACCTGCTTGAGACGCTTGGCGAAGTTTCCGTCAGTAGCGAACATTGCCTGTGGCCCGCCGCTGACTGCGCAGTTACCTATCGCGACAACGATCTTCGCGCGTTTGCGGATCTCCTTGATATGCTCTTTCTCCTCCTCCGTGCTAATGCTACCCTCGATAAGAGCAACATCTATGTCCTCTTCTACAGGCTTGCTGGATGCCATGACGAACGACCTGATGTCGGCCGCGTTGAAGAGGTTCAGAAGCTGATCTTCACTGTGGATTATCAGGAGCTGGTCACCAGCGCAGCCCGTGAAACCGTAGATGCCCACTTTGGGCTTCGTGACTGTCTTCTGTTTCTTTTGTTCTGCCATCTAGATCAACTCCCTAAAGTGAAGCGTGTCCCAGTAGGTGAAGATAGGTCCATCCAAGCACGTGTATAAGTGGTCGAGCACGCAGTGACCACACTTTCCTATTCCGCAGTGCATTCGCCGCTCGAGTGACATCTGAATCTGGGTCTTTGGTATCTTGAGACCGAGGAACTTCTCAATCACAAACCTGTACATCACCGGAGGTCCGCACACCACAGCGTTGATGTTCAATGGGTCAATCTTTGGCAGCTTCGAAAAGAGGGTCGTCACAACACCGACATTTTCTGTCCACTGACCTGTCGGGTCCTTGTCGACGGAGAAGTAGCACTCGACGTCTTCGCGGTCCCTCAGCTGGAAGAACTCCGACTTGAACAGTATCTCGCTAGGGTTCCTAGCACCGTATAGGAAGAAGAGTCTGCCGAACTTGTCTCGGTTGTCGAGGACATAGTAGAGTATCGACCGCAGTGGAATGACACCAAGTCCACCGGCCACGATGAGAATGTCCTTGCCGAACATGTCATCAAGTGCAAAACCATCACCATAAGGCCCTCGCACATAGATCGTGTCATTGTCTTTCTTTTGGTACAGAACTTTCGTTATCTTCCCGACTCGCCGGATGCCGAATTCAATAATGCCCGGGCGACTGGGAGTCGACGAGATGGAGAAAGGAGCTTCGCCAACACCTGGCAACGACACCATCATGAACTGCCCGGGATTATACGTGAATGACATTGCCTTCTTCATGTCGAGATGTCGTACCTGTAGGAACCTGTGGTTTTCGATGAGATCGTACTGTCGGACAATCCTTGCAGGTTCTGGCTGGAACGGATTAGTATATGGTAGTTCTACGCTCATTTCTTGGGCACCTCCCCGGTCGTCAGAGCCTCTGAGATGGTGAGTACGTTGATGTCGACTGGGCAGGTATCGACACACCTCCCACATCCTACACATCCTGGTTTCGCATATTGGCTGCCGAAAGTCTTTAGCTTGTGGGTATACCAAAGCTTCAGTCTATCTGCACGAGAGGCACGGAAGTTGTGCCCCCCTGCTACGAGACTGTACTCCATGTACATGCAGCTGTCCCAGTACCTCTCACGCCTTCCTGTGCTAGCGTTGCTGACATCGAAGTGGTCCGTAACATTGTAGCAATTGCATGTCGGACAGACCATTGAGCACTGACCACAGGATACGCACTTGTTAGCGAAATAGTCCCAGACTGGGCTCTGGTAGCTCATGTCCATAACGTCTGGCATGTTTCGAAAGTTGAAGGATCTCATGAAACTGGCATCGCGCTTCGCGCGCCAGTCGACATATGCCTTGAGGTCATCACGCGTAACCGTGCTCTCGAAGAACTCTTCCTTGTCGTGAATCATATCGTATCCAATGCTTGAGCCGATCCAGACCAGGTAGAATCCTCCAACATCGACAAAGAATAGGTCGAAGCCCTCCTCGACGATGTCTGTGCCTGTACTCTTACAGAGTGCGTTCTGGCACACGGCACATGACCATCCGATGATGATCGAGTTCTTGCGCTGTCCCACATAGTATGGGTCAGCTGGCGGGTTGTCGAATATCCTGTCGAGCTTGAGCAACCCATGAATCTCGCAGGGGTGTAGGCCAATGATGACTCTCTTCTCGATGGAAGAGTAGTCAGGAGTGAAGCCGTCCTCATTGAACTTGAACATATCAAACCTCATGGGATGAAATAGCTTCTTGGCAGGGATCATCGTCTTCTCGCCGCCCAAGACAAGATCGCTTACCTTCTCGACCCTGTCGTACGTAAGCACGCCATTCCTTCGGACGGGGCCATACGGCGCCCCGTACTTGGCAGTGCTCTCGAGGAAGACCTCGAGAAACTTATACTGCATCTTCATTATTCGCACGTGACGACACCTGACCGTTTGTGCATGAGATTGGGTGCCGTGCGGAACTTCGTGCCTTATTAAATCAAGTGTTGATTCTGATTGGAGGCCGAGCCAAAGGTGCGTCTTTCACTGTAGGGCAGCCAACCCACATCATTCTCGAACAGTTGTAGCCAGCATTCGAGATCTCTCTCTGCAGAGATTCTAAGTGGTTGCGGGTCCAGCTCACTTCGACACAATGGCATCTGCTGTCACCTAGTCAAACGTGGCAGCATTCATGCCCGCACGACGAGCTGCCGCTAGAACCTTGGGATGTGCCCGCACTTCACCTTTCTTCTGTACTCCCGTCGCCACTATGGTGTCGACTATTCTCGCCCCAAGATAATCCAGAGAATCCGTCAGCATGCCCACGGTGTGCCGCGCTATCTCTCGGCTGGTCGCTCCGAGCGCAATTGTGATGACCACTGGTCGTTTCCGGAACTTCACGTTCTTTGCCCCATACCAGCGATCTAGAAAGACCTTGAACTGGGCAGTCGGCCCCCACCAATAGACTGGCGTGCCCAGAACCCAGGCTTGACTGTTCTGCATTCGATCCAGAAGCCCCGGCATGTCGTCCTGCTGAACACACGCTCCTTTGCGGCACCTGTCACAGGCTTTGCAGGGTGAGATGTCCAGTTCGCTCAGTATCACTTTCTCTGTTGCTGCCCCCTTCTCTTCCGCACCTGCCAGCACCTCATCGACGAGGGTCTCTGTGTTCCCACCTCTCCTCGGGCTGCCGACAATCCCCAGCACTCTGACAGAAACGGGTCGTCCAGTCATAGTATCACATCACGCAACAACTGCTTACCCGTCTTGGGAAGGATAAATGCCTGTCTGGACTCTATGTTGGCCACGAACGCATGGGAAGCATTCTTATGTCATTCACAGGTGAGCGCGGTCAATGGACGCCGCGGGATTGCTGAGCAAAGTCAGACAGGCAAGGGAGCTATTCACGGAAGGGCAAGCAAGCCACGACTCTTCTGCTCTGGAAGAAGCTCTGAAGATTGCTCTTGAGATCCGCGAGTTCTTGGATATCAGTGACACTTCTGCGATGCAGAACGAGATCGACCAGTTCGAAGATCTCGACATGGGTCTGAACGCGTTCATTTTCAACTGCATGGAACTACTGGGCCACCACGATCATATGCTGCCTTTCTTGGAGAGAGCAATCCACTATCTTGACAATGAGCACAATCCCGACTTGTGGCGTCAACTCGGACTGCTGTACCTCGTCCAAGAGAAGGACATCGATAAGGCGTGTGCCGCCTGGACGAGAGCAATCCAGCTAGACCCGGCGATTCTCGAGAGGTGCCCCGGCTTGAACCTAGTGCATGCCTTCGAGGAGCTGAAGAAAGCCGGCAAGCGACCGAGATGGAAGCTGCTGCATGCTGACCTCATTACCGGCGACTTTTCCGTGAGTATCGACAGTAACTGAGCAGGCCTGTCTTTCTTGAATGACCGCCGCAAGCGGATGCAGTGGCGAGCGGCTGCATGTCTGTGGGCCCTTTTATCGTGTAGTACGGCACTGCACGTAGAATCCAAGGAAAGGAAGGTATCGTATGCAGCTGACTCCGGACATGGGTGTGCTTGCGTATCTCTCGACTGCTGTGCTCTCTGTGTTCCTTCTTGTGTTGTGGGCCAGACAGAAGAACCACCTCTACACAGACCTGCCTCTTCTGTTTGGTGTGATGTTCATGGCTCAAGCGTTCAACAGCATCATCAGGACGCTGCCCACCCTCGGAGTACTGGAAGCGTCGCTCGACGTCTTTCGGTTCCGAACACTCGTCATGTTGGGATCGGTACTCCCGCTGACCATCATCGTCCTTTTCATCTGGTTGCCTAGGATACGAGCCAAGTACACGCGTATACTAGGTGCACTCACTCTCTACTGGGCTCTCGTGACACTGCTCGCACCATCCGAAGCATTGATCATGATTCTCTGCATACCAATCATCCTAGTCCTCACCGTGGCCATGGTCGTGACCTTCTCGATAACTTGGAAGACAGGACGCCTTAGGGAAGTCAGGAGTGATTTCATGGTGCTATGCTTCGTCCTCGGTATCATGAGTCAGTTGACCGCCAGTATGGTGTTAGTCAACAATGCTCTCTGGGCACTAGGGACTGTCGCCGCGACATTGGCTCTAACGAATCCTTGGTACAAACGAAAGCAGTCTGCCTTGACAAAGCCGAATGAGGTCTATAGCAGCCTCGACACCTAAGGCTTTGGCATTGGATTACTCCGCAACAGGGCACCGCATGCGAATATGCGGTCCAAAAGAAGAAGAGAAGGGCAGAACCGTGGGTTCTCCCTTCCTGCTGTGTCTATCCTACTTTGGTGCCACAATTCGGGCAGAACTTTGCACCTTGGAGGGTGGTGCCACAATTCGGGCAGAACTTCGCTCCTGCCGCTGCTGCTCCTGCTTGCCCGCTCTGCTGTCCACCTGAAACGGCTCCGCTTACAGCACCCATGAAACCCATGCCTGCACCGAAGCCGGCACCAGGGCTCTTACCGAGTGATTCGGCGGCACTCTTCATGGTCTCCATGCCTGCCAGATGAGAACCCTCGACCTTGCCGGTCTTGAGCCAGAAGAGTCTCTCACGGTACTGCTCGGTCGTGTCCATGCCTTCAAACTTGATGTCTACGAGCTCGAGTCCGAGCCTCTCGAAGTTCATGCGGACATTGGTCTTGACCTTGAGCGAGGTCTCATCGAGTTGCGTAAAGACCGTTTGCAAGTCGTAGTGAGCGAACTCGTCAATGATTCGTTCGTTCATGAACGACCGCAGATAGTCGTTGACCTTTGCAGTTGTGAATGCGTTCTGGTTACCGACGACCTCATTTGTGAAGATCTTCGGTTCCTTGATCTTGAACCAGAAGTTTCCGTGAAACATCAGTGGAGCCAAGTCGCTCGTCTGTCCTCTGCCCCCGTACTTGCCTTGGAACTGGGAGCGTGAGACGAAGATGCAGGTTGCTTCAAAGACATCTCCCTTGATCTTCTTCTGCAACCAGCCGACCATTCCGGGCATACTGCTGGTAGTCAGCTTGTGACGCCCTGCAATGAAAGTGTCGAGCGCCTTTCCATCTCTGTAGAATATGGCAACCTGATTCTCCATGACAGTTAGCTGACTGCCCCACTTGACCCTGTTGTCGGGGAAGCGCCAGACGATATCGTCCGGGCTTGCATTTGTCCACTCTATACTATCAGCCATGCTTCTTACACCCGTAGTGTGTTCGAGTATTGCGGCCTAATCGCTGTAATCCGTTTTAAAGATTGACATGTTCTGGCCCGCACTCGTCTTAGTCAACCACGAGGTCGACACTGTAGTGCGTGTAGAGCCCACTATATAAAAGGAAGGTCGCACACGGGAAGTTGAGAGAACGTTGTCAGAAGACCAGCCGCAGTCCACGGGCGAGGGCCAACGGGCGGACGAGAAAAGTGCGTCAGCCAAGAGACCGTTCAACCCCATAGGGTCCTACTTCTACATTATCGGCCTGACCATGGCAGCGTACGCCATGTTTTACATGTTCGGATACCTGCTAATGATCATCATCATGCTCTACTTCCAGGTGAGCATCTTCAAAGAGGTTTCCTATATTCTCGCCAGCTTCGACCACGGCTTCCCGAGGAAGGCGGCCTATTTCAATGCGGGTCATTCGGCCTTGTTCTTCGGAATCTTGACACTCAATGGCTACACGATTCTTCAGTACGGCCTTCCGCTCATCCTCCCAGAGATTGGCGGTTTGACACTGGCTTGCCCGCTGTTTGTCATGATGGCTCTCCTGGGATGTAGAAACATCAGGTCGATGTATGTTCCGGTCCCAACGCCACAGTCATGAGAGTTCCGTTGTCGATCAAGCGCCGCTCATATCTTGAGGGACATGAGGTCTTTGCCCATAGCCACGTCAATGCCCGTGTTCTGGCCAATAGTCGATGCGACCCTGCTTTCACTGGACACCACCTCTGGAGAGAGATGGGTTAGTATGACCTTTTTGGGCCGGGCCTCCTCCACGATTCGAGCAAGCTCACTGGGGGCTGTGTGAACGCCTTCTGGGTGTTTTCCGTCAAGCCACATGCACTCGTGGATGAGAAGATCAGTACCCCTTGTGAGTTCCATCACATCCTTGCTCGGAGCGGTGTCGGATGAGTACACGAACGAGTGGTCTTTGAGTTCAACTCTGACGGCTCGACTGTCCACCGTCCCATGCTTACTCTTGCAGCATCTGACCGTGAGTGCTCCAACCTGCACAGTGTCCAGTTCTTTCAGCGGAGTGACCTCCACTGGTACCCTCCCCTTTAGGTATGGGTAGATTCTGTCATTCAGCGCGGCGAACCACTCATTTACAGTTGGTGGCCCGAACAGGTGAAGGCTCTTGTCGAACCCGGACATCATAAGGGTCTGGTATAGACTCATGAAGTCAGAGCAGTGATCGACGTGGAGGTGGCTAATGAAAACAGAATCAATTGACTTCACGTCGGCTCCAGTCTGCACCAGCCTGTGAAGTACGCCGGATCCCACATCCAGAAGCATGAGCTTTCGATCCTGCTCTACCAAGATGCCTGACTGTACTCGTTCGGGGTCTGGGTATGAGGTGCCTGTGCCAAGCAGCGTGATCTTCATGGTTATCGTTTGGCCACTGGGTAAGAGAGCTAATCAGTCTTCTCCCAGACAAGCTCTGAGGAACGCAACTTGGGGGCAGCGAGGTGCCTAGGTTTTCTCAGTCACCGATGCCATTCTTTGCAGGATTTCATGAAGTCAGTCATTGACTGCCTGACCTGTTACTTTGGGTACAATCAGATAGTCCATTGTGTTAACAAAGAGTCTGAGATCGCGTAGAATCCTAGCATGTTGGAGGTGTGGTTCTCTCAACCTCTGATGAAGGTCCCAGCAGGTGATGTCCTTGAGCACCCTCAGCAGTGGTACTGAACCAACAGATACCACGCCCTGTTGAACACCCCTCCACAGGTCATCGATAGAGTCGACTAGGGTTCCGAGACAATCCAGCAACGGCGCTCGATCTATCCCGGTATGCATGTCCTCATCGACAAGCCTCTGCATCTCGACCAGAGTCTTCCGAGCCTGCGTACAGCAGTATGGGATACGATGAGGGTGCTCGCTCTTGGGTATGTTCAGAATGCGCTGAGTCACAGATGTCTGCCATAGCTGTAGGTTACACTGTGATATTTAACCCCGCCCCGCAACGCATCCCGTTTATGAGGAGTAGTTCCTCCATTCGTTGGGGCGAGCACGTTCAAAACAGTAGGTGAAGACGCCGACCTTTCGAATGGCCACTAGATTGGACAGAATGAAAGACAAAACTAGGAAGAACGGGTGGAAACCCGTTCTCTTCAGTTGCGATATCCAGCCCGAGCAGGACTCACTCTTGGTAGCCCTTCATGAAACCTTCGCGCTGGTTCCACTTCTCTTCAAGGCGCTGCATGATCTGCCACAGTCTGTATGTGTAGTTCCATGCATCGTCGAACTTGCCTTCGTTCATCTTCTCTGTGAACTCTTCAACGACGTCGTTGACTGCACCGATGTCATCGATAAGCACGGAGTCGAACTGGTACATCTTGTCAAGTTCCTTCTCGTTGACCTTCTCCTTGGAGCCCCATCCCGCGTATCCGTAGTCTGCGTATCGCATTCCAGACTCGATCTTGTCGGTTAGAGCCAGCATCCTGTCGAACGTTTCCCAGGTCTTTGTCAGGTTGTAGTCAACCATCATGGCCTGGAGCTTCTCAATGTCCTGCTTGACCAACCGAAGCTGATCAGCTAGGAACTCTCGAAGGACCTTGTCAGCGGAGCGGCGTTCATCCTTCTCCTGATATCCATGCCATCCGGGGATGTAATGCGTGATCTTCCCCATGACGCCACCCTTGATGTCCTTGGCTGCCTTCTTTCGAATTCGCTTAGCAATGGGTTCGGTTATCTTGCCCAACTGTGCTTTCTCCTCATGCGTTGAACAACCCCTCTATGGCACATGACCGGGGGTTGACCTTAGGAAAAGGTAACAACGATTCCTTAAAAACAATCTCTCTCTTTCATCTTCTCTGGCTCGTGTCTGTTGACCGAGTGAACCCGGCAGGAACCCAAGTGCAGGATATCAGGAGAGAGTAGTTGCGAGGCATCGCAAAGACGCCTCGCTAGGCTAAGGAGACGAAAGATCTACCAGAGCTGATACTCGCGCTTTACGAAACCTTTCCAGACATGAGGCAGCTTTGCGATGACTTCCTCACAGATGCTCCTGACAGAACCTTTGATTGAGCTCAGATTCACGGTTCCGAACAGCTCGATGTTAACGGCTCTGGGCTCAGTTATCGGCGCACCTATCTGACTGACAAGGTAGCAGTAGACCTGCTTCAGTTCTGGGTGTTCCTTCGATATTCGTTCGACGATCTCTCTGGCAGCTACATTGTAGGTCTTTCCCACATGTGAAACCGGGTTCTTGCCTGCGGCAGCCTCAAGTGTCATGGGTCTGTAGGGAGTGATTAGACCGTTCGCCCTGTTTCCTCGGCCCACCTGCCCGTCGTCACCGTGCTCCGCAGAAGTGCCTGTCACTGTGAGGTAGTACAACCCCTTTGATGGATCATCAGCAGTGTTGACGCTGACAGTCAGAGGCATGTCCGTTGTCTTGGCTCCAAGATCCAAGAGCATGTCCTTAATGGCCTGCATCACGTTCGCATACTCGGATGCGTCTCGCGTTTCGGTCGAGATCACTGCTGCGGCGACCTGAAGGTGAATGTCCTTCCCCACTCTCGTGCCCATGACCTTTATGTCCTCACCGATCTGAGGCCACTTCTTCTTGGTTGCTGGAGCGTTCAGGAGGTGCTCAGCGTCCAAGACCAACTTCTCCGTAGGTGACAACGGGGCAAATCCGACACCGAAGCTGGTGTCATTCGATCTTGGCACTTCTACGCCTGCATCGAAGTTGCCAACAAGGTCTGTACTGCCAGCACGTATCTTGTAGTCGATAATCAAATCAGAATTCACATCAAGATGGGGTAAGTCCTTGCTCATCCATTCACGTGTGTGTTCGATGGCGAACTTACCCACGGGCACCTGCCGCGTGTAGTCCTTCCCAACCACATCAACGGCACGACCACTCATCAGAATGTATATGGGTTCGATGACATCTCCGCCGCCGAACCGGACGTTCGACAGACCACCGGCAAGTAGAACCTTGTCGACGTTGTGATGCTGCACTCTGCCGAAACTTTCAAGATAATACTCACTCAGGCGTATCGACAGCTCCTCAGCTGCCTTATCACACAGAGTGTCAGGGTGGCCTTTGCCCTTTCTCTCAACAATCTCTACACGTCGGTCCGGTACACAGAGACCTTCTCCCCTAGTGACTTCAAGGTTCAGTCCCATTCTTCTCAACTCAATTGCTTTTCCGCCTCTGGCCGATGAAAGGTCTTAAATAGCTTCTCATTCTGTGAGCTTTTTTATTACCAAGGGTAATCATCGGTACCATATCGATGACCGAGAGGAATGATGGAGCTGGTCGATTATGATGATGACATCTGGACAGCTGACCACCATGAGACGTGAGAATGGGATGACTCAGGGAGAGCTCGCCAAGGCGGTGGGGGTTTCGCAGTCGTACATAGCTCGAATCGAGTCGGGTACACTCGATCCCAAGTTGTCAGTTGTGAACAGAATCGTTGAAACTCTCAGCAAGCGCAAGGGTCTCACGTGTGGCGACGTCATGACGCCAGACCCGGTGTCGGTTGATGCCCGTGACTCGGTGTCGACAGCGATACCGATAATGAGAAGACGCGGATTCTCGCAACTTCCCGTTGTCAGGAGCGGCAGAGTTGTAGGGATCGTGACCGAACGCGATATCATTCGTCACCTTGGCAGGGACCTCACGCAGATCTCTGTTCAGGCAGTTATGGATCCGGTTTCACCACCCATGTTTGACGAAAAGACTCCTCTCAAATCAATCCTCACGCTTTTCGATTCCTTCCAAGCGGTCTTGGTTCAAAAGCAGGGACGGCTCACTGGCGTCGTGACCAGGGCGGACGCACTGAAGTCTGCAATGAGGTCTGAGCCGTCAAAATCCTAGTTTAAACGCATGTCCTCGCAGAAGTAGTTATAAGCCATGGTAAGGAAGACTCTTCGGAGAGAACCTTGGCTCAAGAACTCGAAGTCCTGGAGGACCTGCGTGAGGGCATTGACTCCTTTGTCGAGCGCTGGTCCAAGATTCAGCGTAACTCGATGAAGTCCATTCAGGCTGTCACAAACACGCTGGCCCAGATCGAGCATCTTGATGGTCCAATGGGGAAGCTGGATGGCTTCAAAGACATCCGGGAGAATGCGCGTGGGAAGCTCCTGGTGATACTCTTCGACAAGCTTGTGCCTTCCCTCGAGGCATCGATAAAGGAGTTCACAAAGCTCATGAAGATGTTCGAGACTCTGAGGCAGAGGGCATCGGGCATCCAGACCTTCGCTGAGTCGCTGAGGAACAGTATCGACGATACACCAGAGCTTGAAGACTTCATTGGATTCCTCGACCTCATTGTGATGAGTGTGCACGACATACTCAACATGTTTGAAGCTGAGTTTCTCGTGAAGATTACAATCTACAAGGACATCGAGGAGGGCGCTGCGGACATTGGCGTCGTCAGCAATTATCTGACCATATGGACAGCTGAGCCCAATATCGAGCCGCATGCACTTGAGAAGCTACTGAAGGACTTGGACGAACATTTCGAGCTGCTGAGGGACGTCTTCCAGGGGAAGACTGGTATCAGACTGCCCGACATCTATCGCAACGTGTCGTTCTAGGGTGAGCTGTTTCTGCACGAGATCTGTTCAGAGGCTCGGGAAATGCCAAGAGGGCCATCTTGGCACCACTACCGTTCATTGTAAGTTGGACAAAGTTGGACACAGGAGTCTTTGTCCTCCCAGAAACGGCACTGGGGTCGTACTCCTTGAGGCTGGAATGTGTCGAGTCAGCCTCAAAGAGATGTCTGGTTCGAGCTATTTGAGCCCCCATCGAAAATGTCCAAGATTGTCCAACTTCTACGCAGCTATTGCATACCCTTAATTGAGAAATGCGCCTTTCTGCCGCTTATTCGCATCTAAGCCAGATATCGAGTGGACTAGCGCATGGCTGACAAGAATGATGAGATGATCGTGACACCCTGGGAGGTCAGGGGCAAGATAGACTACGATCGACTCATAGAGCTCTTTGGTACGCAGAGGATAGACCAGAAGCTGAAAGAGCGCATCTATCGTGTGGCGGGAGAGAAGCATATGTACCTCGAGAGAGATCTCTTCTTCTCCCACAGAGACCTCGATTGGCTTCTTGACGAGTACGAGAAGGGGAATAAGTTCGTCATCTACACAGGGCGTGGGCCAAGTGGTCCAGTACACATCGGCCACATTGTACCATGGATATTCACGAAGTGGCTGCAGGAGAAGTTCAAGACACGTCTCTACTTCCAGCTGACCAACGATGAGAAGTTCTGGTTCAACGAGGAACTCACGATAAAGGATGTGCATCACTTCACACGTGAGAATGCGATTGATCTGCTGGCCCTTGGCTTTGAACCTGAGAACACATTTCTCGTTGACGACATAAAGCACATTGGCCTCCTCTACGAGATTGCCGTGAGGGTCGCGAAGAAAGTCACATTCTCAACAGCAAAGGCCGTGTTTGGCTTTGAGAACTCCATGAACATAGGCGGCATCTGGTATCCCGCTATGCAGGCAGTGCTTGCATTTCTCCATTCGGAGATCACAGGCAACAACACACCTTGCCTCATTCCATGTGCCATCGACCAAGACCCTCACTGGAGGGTGACTCGTGACGTGGCTGACAAGTTGGGCTACTACAAGCCTGCATCCATCCAGAACAGATTCGTGCCGGGTCTGGCAGAGGGCGGAAAGATGTCAGCATCTGATCCTATGTCTGCCATCTTCATGACAGACAAACCGAAGCTCGCAAAGAAGAAGGTGATGAACGCTTTTACTGGTGGCAGAGCCACAGCTGAGGAACAGCGGAGGCTGGGGGCGGACCCCGATGTCTGTTCAGTGTTCAAGTACTACAACTTCCTCTTCGTCCCAGACAACAAGGAGTTGGCAGACATTGAGCGGAAGTGTAGAAGCGGAGAGATGCTCTGCGGTGAGTGCAAGCAGATACTGGTCCCTAGAGTCATAGACTTCCTCGAACGTCACCAGTCTGCCCGCGAGGAGGTCAAGGACCGGGTAGACGAGTTCTCAGCATCGAGACTGATGGATGAGGCCAAGAGATAGTTCCCGGACCAGAGCAGCATCCAATGTGTAATCATCAGCAGTCCCTCACCGACTGTAGAGAGCATGCTGGGTCTAAGGTAGGCGTTACTGACACACTAGTCAGATGATTTGACCTTCGTCACCACAAGTCATAATAGAGGAGGCCGGTGATTGAGCCGTGACTCATAGACTCTGGAGAGTTTGACTATGTCAAAGGAAGGACAGACAGCGGACATGTTCAAGTGTCCGGTCTGCAATGGGAATGTCCGGACGGGACCCGACGATGTGGTCATAACCTGCACCTATTGTGGCAACACGACCACGATCGAGGGGAAGGCGATCGGGGACCACCTGATGGAGTTGGCTAAAGATGCCCAGGAACGTGTCGATGGATTTCGAAAGTTCTTGAACAAGAACAAGGGTATGAACAAGTCCCTTGTGCAGGGGGCTCAGGTGATCGAGAACAATCTGATTTACGTACCTGTCTGGACAGCGAAGGTGAAGGCTGATTCATGGTACAAGGGCTACAGGACTGTTCAGGTGCCTGTTCAGAAGACGAGGACAGTTAAGGACTCAGACGGACACACTCGCACCGAGAACTATACTGACTACGAAACTGGCTACGAACCTGTACAGTCTGAGATTCACACAGACACTGACGAGCGGCTTCTGGCAAGAAAAGGGTCTCGCTTCTATGGACTTGATGAGTACCTTCAGACGATTGACGTGAAAGACACCATCCCATACAGCTTCGAGAAGGTCAAAGACCTGCAGCCGACGATGCTCAATGCAGAGATTGGCGCAGAGGAGTTCGAGAAGACGGTGCATGGTCGCGTTGCCGACAAGCACAGAAGCCAAGCCAAGAGTGGTCTCACAGAGCTCTTCGACTGTAGGACGACGACAAGCGTCCGAGGAACGACATATCTTCAGGCGCCCTTCTCACTTGTCCGCTACAAATTCCAGGGCGATCTTTACAAGTGTGCGCTGGACGGAAGCACTGGTAAGGTTGTCTTGGGGGAGATACCCATAACGAAGAGTCAGAGGATGATATGGGGGCTGATGGGCTTCATCGGCATCCTTCTGGCCGGTGTGGGCGGAGAGTTCGCCTACTGGGGCATCACCTTGGAAGATGCGACTGCTCTGCTTATCGGTGGAGCCATAGCGGCGATAGTGGGCGTGGCGTTGACCTTCTTAGGAGTTAGGGTGCTGTTGATGACTCAGCGGGAGAAGAAGGGGTGATAGAGATGGCGAAGTGTGCATTTTGTGATGCAGAGTTCAACACGGGTCCTGGTGACGTCCTGTTGGTCTGTCCCTTCTGTGGGACTGCACAGACTGTCCAAGGCACGAAGTACAAAGAACACTACATGATACGTGTCCACTTTGACTCGACTGAGGCAGAAACTACACTACTTGACTGGGTTTCAAAACAGCTTGGAGCACCTGGTGACCTCGGCTCTGCTACTCGTTTCGTGAAGGCTGAACAGTTCTGGTACCCGTTCTGGGTGTCCCGTGTTGATGCGCAGTCCACATACAGGGGATCTGGGCGTGACGCGAACTTCTCCGATGAGTGGCCGCAGAGGCGGGGCGCCTATAAGAGGATCAACTTCTTTCTAAAACCCGAGTCGGGTGAGTTCGTGCGTCGGCATGAGATAAAGATAGCAGGTGTCCAAAGTCTTGACGAGGATATCAAGAACCAACCCATCCCAACGAAGGCCAAGGAGTTCTTCAGCCATGCTCATGCTGAAGAGTACGACGGCAAAGTTCTCCATAGTCAAATGTCCGAGGAGCAGGCTAAGGCCGCAGCCAAGCAGATGGCATTGGAGAAGCAGACGGCACTGATCATGCAAGAGGTCTCCAAGATCGATTCGCGAGAGGACAAGATAGATGTCGGAGAGACCTTCCTCGTTCATGTGCCCGTGTGGGAGCTGGAGTACCGCTATGGCAAGAAGAAGTACAATGCATCCGTGGCGGCGTCTACAGGCTACGTCATAGAGAGCAAGTATCCTCGCTCAGCGGCGTTCAGGGCCGCAGGAATCGGAGTTGGTTTCATCCTGTTCCTCATGGGCGCAGGCCTACTCGCTTTGGCCAGCGGGGTTCTGGACATCCAACTGCTCTTTGGTATTGGAGGGGGCATCGTGTCTGGCGGCCTACTGGCGATCGTAGGTCTCCTGTTCATGTACAAAGGCGCTTCACGGAAAGAAGCCAAGGAGAAGGTATAGGACCCCTGTCCTATTCCTTTCTTCTCTCTTTTTCATTCTCAGACACGTGCAGTCGGAAACGTGGCTGACTGTTCAATGCTGAGTCCAACCTTGGAAAGCAGGGGCGACTCGCAAAGTGCGGCTTTCATGTCCGGGCCGAGGATAGAATTAGCAACGAGACCGACATCCAGCTTGTTGTCAAGTGTGACAGGCGTGGAGTCGAGTGCGTCTTGGACTCCCGCTCTCACGATCCATGGTCCGAGCGCCTGATTCGCGGCACTGCGTGACTCGTGGAGCACAATGACATGTGATGTTTCCTTCTGTCTGGCAAGGTGTGCATAGACAGCGAACCTCGCATAGTCGGCGAATATGGAAGTCTTAGGGTCGGTAGTTGCGTGCCGCGGGTCTTCAAGACTGTATCCCACTGAGCGTACGCCGGCATAGGCTTCACTTCTCAAGTAGTCAACTCTGGGTTCGCCCGGGATTGATAGCACTGTGAAGGAGTCACCATACAGGTTTCCGACCCATATCTGGTGCAGCCCTGACTCGGATTTCTCGACAAGCTGCATGAGAGTGTAGTTGATGAAAGCGTCGATGACGGCCTTGTAGGCACCCCTCATTGGAACAAACCGGCGACTGTGAAGTCTTCCCAGAAGACCAACAGCCATGATGCGCGCCACTTGGTCGAGCGTGTAGTCATACTCGAGGAGCTGACAAACCCCTTCAGAAGCTGGGATGTCTTTGCGTGTGATTTTCTCCGCGACCTTGCTGACCTCGGGCTGTGAGAGCAGTTCGATTGACTCGACCATGACGTTGGGACCTGTAGGGAGCTGACCAGGCTGCGACTGAAGCTGACGGCCGGGAAGACTCTCGACCTGCACTTCCATGGCGACAGGGCTGACCGACAGAGCGATGGTCTGGAGAGTTTCGACCGCGTCACTCGGATCCATGTCACGACCATTGATTGGCATGACAAAACGGTAGAGGCCGCGTCTCATTGCGGCCACTGTTTCTCTGTCTAGCCCTTTCCAGGACTCAGGGTGGTCGTGTATCGACAGGTACTCTGATGGTTCAGTGGAAGCTAGGACCCCAGCTGTGAGGAATGGATACCTTGCCGTATCTACGGAAACACCCGGAGGACTGAATACAGTAAGAGCTCTCCTCGTGGGTACCCGAGCCAGCTGGACCTGAGTAGTCATCGCCTGACTAACGTACGTATGTTCTCCCTCTGATTCAGTATAGACGTGTCAATCCTGGGAATCAGTCTGCCAAGTCTATTCCTCAGTTCTGGAGTTCAATCGAGTATACTACTGCAGCCTAGGGGGAGATGGCCGAAACTACCCACTTCGCCTCGCACGTGCAAAGGAAGGCCGTTTCGAGTCTGAGTGTGACCAAAGGAGGTGGCAACAGGAATGCTGATTTCCTGATAGACGGATTTCTCTTGTTTTTGTCGCCAATCGGTACCGTTTCTTCTTTCAAGCAGACCACTGCAGCCTCAAGCTTTATGTCATGGCATGACCTGTGCTGCAAACAGGCGGGAGCGCCAGCAGTGATGAACAGCAGCGAGGGAGTACCCTCTTCAAGCGGCCGAAGAGCGATTCATCGCATTCTGGGTTTGCTGCGAGCATATCGTGGTACTCCCAGTCTTCTTGCTTTCTCGATCAGTGTAACCCTCTTGTCATGCGCCCACTACTTGGCCACAATGCTGCAATGGACTCAGCCCGGTTTCACCTTAGATGACTCGTGGATACACCTTCAGTTCGCCCGTACTATTTACGAGGGCCATCCTTGGGAGTACTCCCCGGGAATCCCGTCAACAGGCTCCACCAGTCCCTTATGGTCGATCGTACTTTCGCCTCTATTTCTTTTCACTCGGGACCCAGTGGGGTTGGTCTGGGGCACGTATATCGTGGCAACGATTTTTTACTGCGCTTCCTCATGTCTGGTAGCGTTGATTGTACGGACATACACTCAGGAAACGACTGTCGGGTGCCTTGCAGTCCTGGGGTTTGTGTTGTTTCCACGCAACACGTGGCTGATGCTCTCTGGCATGGAAACGCCTCTGTTCATGTTCATGATTCTGCTTGCAGTATGCCTCCTTGATAAGCCTGAGATGAAGTTCGATCCGGCAATAGGGCTGGTCGCAGGCCTAGCGTATCTATCTAGGCCGGAGGGAGTACTGATACTGATCCTGTGTGTCCCCATGAGGTTTGTTATCATTGGGCTCCGAAGAAACCTCAGTCTTCGGCGGCTGGCATCCATCTTGTCAATTGGGGTCATAGCATTTCTTGTCGCGGCCCCCTGGATTGCCTATTGTCTGAGTGTGACTGGACTTCCTTTTCCGGACACATTCTATGCGAAGGTCCACACGCCGACTCAGTACGAGATAGATGTCTGGTCCTACTGGTGGAACGTGTGGTTGATTGAGTTTCCATTCATCACGATAGCGGCTATCACTGGAGTCTACCTCGCAGCCAAGGGTAAGCCATACACTTGGCTACTGGCTATCTCGCTCCTCCTGTTCTACAGGCTGAATGCCCCCTACATCGCACTTATCAATAACGCCCGATATCTGGTTCCTGTATTCGACTTGCTCGTCATCACCTCGGTGCCTGCGATTGTTCTCACCCTGCGCAGAATCTTGCCCGCACCCAAGCGGCCGGGGCCGAATATCGATTTGAAGTTACTGACACATGCTCTCGTCGTTGCTCTGATAGTGATTCCACTGGTCCCGGGGTACTTGGCTCAAGCTCCTTTCTTTGGGAACGCTGTCAAGAACATAAACGAGCAGCAAGTCCACATCGGCCTGTGGCTACGAGAAAACACGCCTGAGAATGCAGTCCTCGCGATTCACGACGCGGGGGCGCTTCGGTTCTTCTCCGATCGCTCTGTTATTGATCTGGCAGGGCTGATCACGCCTGCCATCACTCACGGGAACATGACTGAAGTCGAAACCCTTGTCTATCTGCGAAACCAAGGCTGCAACTACTTCGTATTCTTCGACGAGATATTCTTCTACAGGTTCTACTTGTTCGGAGCGTATGAGGTGATCTACACTGTTCATCTGGAGGACAATGTCATAAGCGGAAGGGATACTATGTCGGTATTCTTTGTGAACTGGACCAAGACCCCCTACTAGCGACTCCTTGCGGTCTTCTGTACGGCTGAGAACGAATAAGCTTATGAGATGCGGGCACTCTTGAGAAAGAAGGAGAGTCCATTGGTAGAAGTCAAGGCGCAAGTGGCAGAGTATCTCGACCTTCTGAAGATGAAGTACGCTTGGAAAGAGAAAGAGGGTCATTTCGAGCTTGTGTTCAGCGAGCGAAAGGACGACCGTCCTGCTTCTGCCGCTCGCCTAGACGAAGAGGGCTACTTCCGTTATATCATAAGGATTAGGCCGACAGAGAAGTGGGTACAGGTGAGTTCTGACATCTACCCTGTGAAGAGCGTTCCCCCGGAGAAGAAGGCTGATCTGCTTCAGGACCTCCTAGCATGCAACAGAAAGTATGCGGAGGTCTGTTTCGACTTCAATGAGGAGAGAGGGATGCTGGGCACATCGCAAGAGATGATGACACAGGGGCTCAACTTCGATGAATTCAGAGAGGAGTTCCTTGCAGTACCATGGGCTGTCAAGAAGTTCTGGGCTGAAGTTGCCAAGAAGCACGGCCTGAAGTGAACCTAGAGCCCCGAAAGGAGCTGCCTGAGACTGCCTACGAGCTGTTCGTAGGTTTCACGAGGCTGACGCACGCCTGTCAGTCCACCCGTGTAGAGATCTTGGCTTCCTCCTCCCTTTCCGTGCATTGCTCTGATTAGCTGACCCACAATCTCCTCAGCGCTTGTCCGAATCTCATTTGTCGCAAACACGATGCTACATTTCTCACCAGGTGAGAAGAGCAGCATCGCAGCCGGGCCCTTCATTGACATCTTCTTGACTACGTGCTTCATCCTACCCGTGTCAAAACCCGGCAGGTACTCATGATAGAAGGCAATGCCTTTGACATCTTCGGACACGGGCCGCTCAGACATTATCTGCTCCACTCTCTCTAGAAGCTCATTCCGCTCAACCAAAAGAGTCTTCGCACGATCGAGGACCGCTCCAAGCTGGTCGTACTCAAAAGGAAAGTCATGCTTTCTCATCAGGACCATGTTGAACAGCCTCGATGCCAACTCAGTGGCTCTGTCGCCAGCCATGAACTCAAACCGGGCGCTAGACTCCTCAAGCTTGTAGTCGATGACCTTGAAGAAACCGATGTCTCCTGACCTCAACACGTGAGTGCCCGAGCACGCTGAGCTGTCAAAATCGCCCACTCTCACAACCCTGACCAAGTCATGTTTCGAAGTAACCCCTTCCCTCGCTCTGACAGACGGATCGAGGCTGTCCGAACTCACAACTTCGCTCGTCACTGGGACATCAAGGCTCACAACACGCTGAACTTCTGCTTCAGCAGTAGTCATCTGCTCGATTGTCAGGGCGCAGCCAGTTACTTCCACTGTGCCGTGCCTGCCGTCAATCCAGATGTAGCCCGGCTGAAGGTCCGGGTTCATTCTCTTGAGGCTGCCCACGAAGATGTGCTCGGCAGTATGGTTGCGCATCATGGCCTTTCGCCACTCCATATCGACCTCTAGTGTGGCTGCCCCTTCCACCTGAATGGGCTGCTCTGTAACCAGAGCGATTTCTCCGTCCCTCAGAACTGTGTCGATGAACCGAACACGCTTGCCCTGCACGAGGAGGGCTCCCTGGTCCCCGGCCTGACCGCCGCCCTCAGGTCGCACAACACTCTCCTTGATACCTACTTCGAACACTTCGCCAGCCGCTCGACACCCAGTCACAGTGACTAGGTGCTCCTTCACAGTGGGACTGCTCCAGTATGATGGTTGGTTTCGCATCCTTTCATCTCCGCCGAAACACACAAAACTCAGAGCAAAGCCCTATTCGAAACTAACGGATGACACAGGGGCACATACAGATGGTCAGATTCCTGAAAAGAGATCCACTATCGAAGGCGAAGAAGCATATTGAGAAGGCCCTTTCCGAGATGGAAGCCGGCTATCCTGACTATGCCAGCGAGGAGTACGAAAAGGCAGCAAGGCTATTCATTGAGGCTGAAGAGGTGGACTTTGCTGTCAAGTACTTCCGTGAAGCGGCGTATTGTGCACTGGAGAAGGATGACCATTCACGTGCAGCTGGCATGAAGACAGATGCTGCAGAAGCATTGGTCTTCGACGGACGTTTTGAGGAAGGCGGCGCCGTCTTCTCAGAGGCATCTGACCACTACCATCGAGAGAAAAAGACCAGCGAATCCGTGCGTACCTTGTCGATGTCAATCCTCTGCTATCTGGCAGCTCGAAACTTCGACACGGCAACAAACCTGCTCAGAAAGGCTGAGAAGCGGTTCACGGGAGCAGCATCTCCAAAGGTTCCCGCCTACGATTTGGCCGCGATGGGTGTCAGGATTCTGTGTGAAGGGGAAGTAGTCGACGCTCGGGAGCTGGCAAAGAGCGTGGAGCAGTTCAAGGCGAAGCCAGTCGAGTCAACGCTGGTTACCTTTGTGGCGTCATCGCTTCGATTAGCCCTTGAAACTGAGGTTTCGCTAGAATGGGCCGGCCGCATCGAGGACATAATCAGAGTAAAGACACCGATAGAGTTTGAGCTTCGCTACAAGTGCCCAGTGCCCGTTCGTGTCATCGACCATCGCATTGCACTGTCAAGCAACTTGAGCCTTACGAAGGCTCCTAAGATTAAGGGCGTCAACGCGACAGAAGAGTCATGGCTGATAGAAGTGAACCCCATCTTGAATGGTACTGCTGTCGTTGGTCCTCTGAAGCTGACCCTTGAGGGTGACAAGGTGCTTGTGCACAAGCACAGCGACTCGGTC
>Ga0315284_10003088_pt1 | contig 23727 bp, 26 predicted proteins | sample YL17G09_16_MG_FD_203696 | JGI IMG/M metagenome (GOLD analysis project Ga0315284, IMG submission 203696) | Sediment microbial communities from Yellowstone Lake, YNP, Wyoming, USA - YL17G09_16 | ecosystem: Environmental > Aquatic > Freshwater > Lake > Sediment | place: USA: Wyoming | collected...
GGCTTTCCTGCTACGTCAATTAGAGATTTAGGAATCTGTTTCGTAAGTGGTCCAAGACGTGTGGCCAAGCCTCCTGCTAATATCACAACGGGTAATGGCATTCTTATAACACCTTCGTACCTTCAAATTCGAAATTAAAACGTACTTCTTCTAGTCCAGCAAACGTCATAGCCTGGCGCAGCTTTCTTCTATCTTCAGCATAAAACATTAAAAAACCACCTCCACCAGCACCAACCAATTTACCGCCTATGGCGCCATGAGCACGGCCATACTCATACCATTCATTTATCTGGCTGTTACTGATTTCTTTTGAACGCTTTTTTTTATGTTCCCAATGTTCGTGCATCAATTCTCCAAATAATGCTGTATTCCCATCCATTAATGCCTGCCCGCAGCGCAATCCCAATTCTTTAACATAATGCAGATTCTGAATCATCGTTGGATCAGAGGATAGGGTACGCGTGTCTTGGTCTCGCAGTACATCACCAGCATTTCGAGAAAAACCGGTAAAAAATAACATTAAATTATCTTCTAAATCACATAATGTATTATTATTAATTGGGAGTGGGTCAGCTTCTACCGATCCATCGGGGTTAAAAATGAACCGAGTGATACCGCCATAAGCTGCTATATATTGATCCTGTTTGCCAACCGGGTCTTTTAAACGCTCAATTTCTATCTCACAAGCCAAACGCGCCAGATCGTTTGGATGAATCAGACGCCGACGGTGTGCATATAACGCCTTAAGTATGGCTGTAGTAAAGCTTCCTGATGACCCAAGACCAGTCCCAGCAGGAATATCTGCCAGAGTTGTGATCTCAAGCTGAGGAGTTTTAAATTCCAAAATACGAAGCGCTTCTCGAATAATTGGGTGTTCTACTTCATCAACTTTGTCAACATGCTCTAATTTGGAGTATTTCAAAAAAATACCTGGTACAAAGGGGCGCATGACAGTAACATACACGTACTTATCAATTGCGGCTGAAATTACCATCCCACCATAGTGACGATAATACGATGACAAATCAGTACCACCCCCACCCAAAGATATCCTCAATGGACTACGAGTGATAATCATAACCTGACCTCGTGTAAATTTTTTCAACAACCATAAGTGCCGCTTGGGCATCTTCTAAACTAGCAGAAGGTACACGGTCCAGTCTGATATCGTCTAAAAATTCATTAAACTCGATCTGCCAGGAATCGTCTCCGGCTGGATACTCCCAAATGGTTGTTTCTGGTGACCCCATCTGGGGTAGCATTTTGTAGAAATATAGCCTTTCAACTCCATAACTACCACCCAAACCTTCTATATGCAATTTAGCATTCTTTCCATAAATCTCGAAAGAAAACAGGTTTTTCCACTCTGTACAACTAACATGCAACAAGGCAACCTTTTGTTTAGATGTTTTGAGTAGAAGGAAAGCATTATCATCCACTAACATTTGCCAGTAACAAGTTTGTGCTTCTCCTACCACATCAGTAAAATCCCCTAAAAACCAACGCGCCAGGTCAATCAGATGGACACCCTGATCAATTAGTTCACCTCCACCTGACAAAGCCGGATTAGCACGCCATTCTTTTTCGTAACCGATACGTCCACCATGCCCGTAGCGCCCACGCACAAACATCAGCTCACCTAATACACCAGATTCGTACAATTCACGTGCCTTGCGAAAGGCAGGATGGTAACGGTGGTTAAAACCGACCCGTACGATTACCCCATTTTGACGAGCGAGCTTAATAATCGGATTCAATTCCCGGGTGCGACGTGCAGCCGGTTTCTCTACCAATACATGCTTACCAGTCTGAACTGCCGCCAGAGTAATTTTTGCCAGGAGGTTGTTGGTTGTTGCCACAACTACAACATCCACATCTTTATCCTGAATGGTCTCTTGCCAATTCATTGTGGCTGATGCTCCAGGAGTTATTGCTGCTAACGAACGCGCCCGTTCGAGCACGATATCTGCACACGAAATTAGCCTGGCCTCTCCCAATGCAGCAGCTCGTTTACTTCCAATTAGACCACAACCCACTATGGCAACCCCTATCTGCTTTCTGTTCATCGTTCACCCCAATTCATACCTCGTTCCTTAGGTACAATCCTGCGCAGTGTGTATATATCTGTCGTCTGTAAATCATCTATATGTTCAGACATACTTTCCCATGGGTCCCAAACTGCACTTATCAACTTACCCGTAATGCCATCGCTGGCCGCTGAACCTAAAAATACTGCCAGGGTTGCTCCTTTCTCAAGAGGCGAACCTCCCTGTGACTTGACCTTGACCATGCGTTTATAGAAATCTTCCCCCGCTTTTTCAGGCCCGGCTTCCAACAGTTCGTCCAACAGCCGGGTGTTTAGAGCTCCCGGAGCAATTGCATTTACATCAATCCCATCAGAAGAAACTTCCTCTGCCAGAGTTTCTGCAAACCGGATGATTGCAGCTTTAGAAGCAGCGTAAGCGCTTAAGCGAGGTAATGGATTAGTTGCGCCTCCTCCTGATAGTTGTACAATCTTGCCATAATGATGTTGCTTGAAATGTGGCAGTATCGCACGGCACAACATCACTGACCCCATCAGGTTTATTTCAATAGCTTTAACCCAAGCGTTCCAATCCACATCCTCAATCAATCCAATTGGTCCATATATACTTGCATTATTAACCAGAATATGCACTTGATCAAACTCTTTTAATGCTAACCTGATGAGTTTATCAACATCGATCTGGTTTGAAATATCTGCTACTTGAGCGATTACTTTCTGGATACCATTGGTTAAACTTTCTATTTGTGATACTGCCTGTTTTAAATTCACGGCATCACGTGCACAGATACATACATTGGCACCTGCTTGAACATAGGCACAGGCAATCGCTAAACCCAACCCTTGGCTTGCTCCCGTGATAATCGCTACACGCCCCTTAAGAGGATAATTCATACCTAAATCCCTTTACCTATAGTAACGTATTGGATACGCACATCCTTTCCAAGAGTGTCCATAAGGAACCGGGCTGGATCAATCACCAGCGGTGTTGGCATGGCAGAAACGATGACATCAGCAGATAACGACTTATAATCCTGCCAGCCTGTTGCTACGATAAGTGCGTCCGTATTTTCCAGGGCAGTATCAGGGGTCGTATATAATTTAATTTTCTGCGCCAACCCCTCAGGTAAATCTCGCACTGCAGGATCATGTGCCTGTACATATACTCCTTGATTAATCATCCAAAGACACAATTCAATGGATGCTGAACGGCGCAAAGTGTCTGTGCCCGGTTTATATGTTAATCCCCAAATTGCTATTCGCTTTCCCTTTAATTTTCCAAATATCGCTAGAAGTTTGCGTGATATCCATTGTTTATGTGCATTATTGCTTTCTTGTACGGCTGAAAACAAGTTTGTTGGCTGTTGGTTAATACATCCCAACTTTTGCAGAAAAGTCACATCCCGTGCTAACGTCCCACCAGCGAATGCAATTCCTGGAGAAAGATAGGCGTGTGACCCAATACGCATATCACTTTTCAAACCGCGTTCGATCTCCTTTGCATCAGCCCCAACTTGTTCAGACAGAACCGCCAACTCATTTATAAATACAATTGATGTAGCCAGAAAGGCATTTATGGCGTGTTTGGTCATCTCAGCAGATTCAACTGCCATCCATTCAATGTGATTTGTGAAGGGCTGAAGTAAAGATATCACACGTTGTTTGTCATTTTCACATCTCAAACCAACTACTATCCGATCCGGATAAGTGAACACACTAATGGCCTTACCCAAGCGCAAATTTTCAGGTGAATATCCAAAATTAACTAATTTCTGGTGTTGTAGCCGATAAGCCTGTTCCAGGCGCTTGGTAGTGCCGACTGGCAATTGGGAAGAAATCAACACTAAAGTACCATTTACCAGATATGGATATAAGCTTTTCACTCTTTCAATCACAAACTCTACGTTTGCATTATCGTCATCATCGATAGGAGTATCATAGGTTACCCAAATAATCTCTGCATCTTTAACTGCATCACTGATATTATCTGTAAATAATAGGCGCTCTTTTTCAAGACCCTTTTTTACCAATTCCTCAAGCCCAGGTTCAAAAACTGGAGGATGCCCCTGTCGAAGTTGCTGAACAATCTCACGATCAAAATCCAATCCCACTACCTGGTGCCCTGCAGCTGCCAGACATGCCGCCGTTACTGTTCCCAAATGCCACAATCCGAATACACACACATTCATATCTAACACCTGCTAGCCACTCATATCCAGTACCCAGGGATTATTTTGCAAAAAGATCAAGCTTCTGATAACACCTTCGCGTATCGAATATTTAGGCACCCATTCTAATGCACGGAGTTTTTGACAATCTAAAAAAATAAATGGGCTATCACCTACCCACCCGCGTTGTCCTCCTGTGTACATAAATTCCGGCTGTATACCCATATGTTCCGTTATCCACCGGACAGAGTCATTTACTTGACAATAATCATCTGTCCCCAAGTTAAATATATTTACCCTATCCTGTGCTTTATCTATGGCAACGAACATAGCGTCCAGACAATCCTGAATATACAGATATGACTTACGCTGGCATCCGTCCCCTAATATATGTAACCTGGTGGGGTCATTTCTCAATCTTTTAAAAAAATCAATAATATGTCCATGAGTATACCGCTCGCCTAATATGGAGACAAACCGGAAAATATATCCTTGAAAACCAAAACCCTCACAATAGGCTTCTATCAGACCCTCACCAGCCAATTTGGAAGCCCCGTATAAGGATGTTTGAATTGGGAAAGGAGCGTCTTCAGGTGTCGGAAATATCTCTGGCTCGCCATATATGGAGCCTGTGGAAGAAAATGCAATCCGACGCACATCATTTGCACGCATTGCTTCTAATACATTGTATGTCGCTATCGTGTTTTGCTCCAGGTCCTTCCGTGGATGTTGAGTACCAAAACGCACATCAGCATTGGCAGCAAGATGAAATACAAACTCCGCTCCTTGCATAGCCTGGGTTAGACTATCTAAATCTAAGGTATCCCCACGTATTAGAGTGAAAGTCGGGTATGTATCGGCATCGCTTAGAAAACGCATTTTCCCTGTGGAGAAATTATCATATACACTGACACGATGGCCGTCTTGCAGCAACCGGTCGACAAGACTACTACCAATAAACCCTGCTCCACCAGTAATAAAATAGTTTGTTACCTTATCCACCTTCATGACCCTGTACCCGCGAAAACGACCCAAACGGTACGAAATAATATTTTAATATCCAGCCAAAGAGACCAATTGTCAATATACTCTAAATCCATTGCTACCCAATCAGAAAAATTATTGATTTGAGTCCGTCCGCTCACCTGCCAGATGCATGTGATGCCAGGTTTGATACTTAATTTGCGCTTTTGCCAGAAATCATATCGTTCTAATTCATGCCGAAAAGCTGGCCGAGGACCCACCAAACTCATATCTCCTTTCAAAACGCTCCAAAGCTGTGGTAATTCATTGATACTAAATTTTCTTAAAAAACGACCTATTGGGGTTACACGTGGATCATCCCTTATTTTAAAGACTGGCGCTGTCATCTCATTCAACGACTCTAAAGACGCCTTTTGCTTTTCAGCGCCTGCGACCATGGTAGTAAATTTATACCCGGTGAACTCGGTCCCATTCTGACCAACAACGTTCCAGGGATAAAAGATTGGTAAATCGGGCGTGGTTAGCTTAATAGCTATGCCCACCAAGGCAATAAGAGGAGATAAAATAATTAACAGGATGCCTGACACTACAATATCAAACAAACGTTTGACGAATAACGCATCAGTACTCCAATATTTTGGCGCTAACACCACCGCCGGTAAATGCAAAGACTCAAAAGGAAACTGGGGCCTTAGATTTTTTCTTTCACCCCAAAGCAATGCTTCAGGGATGATGCGGAGTAGTACACCAAGATAATCACATTCTTTGATCACCTGGGTTATCCACTCCGCCTCAGAGGCAGAGTAAATAGCAATTACTTCATCAATGGGATGATTAATTAACAACTCACCAAGCCTATCAACAAACCCAAAATATTCAATAGCGATATTTATCCGAGCGGAATTATTATTACTTTGCGTAGATGCAAAATCCGGGATATCAAGATAACCAAACAGACGATAATCTCCTTTAGGAACTTGTTCCGTAAAATAACCTAGTCCCCATTTTATTGAATCTGGTTGTCCAATCAATAACACGTTTTTGGCGTGAAAGCCGCGCGCTCGGCGATACCGGAAATACTTGCGCAAAGCAAGTAGATATATACACAAGCCTGATGCACCGAGAATAGTAAACGAAAAGATAAATAAACGACTCCAAAATTGACTCTTGATAGCAAATAAGATCAATGTGACCAGGCTCATCCCAACCAAGGGTGAAAGAAAGCTATTGATAATAATCCTTGTTCTGGATTGGCTAGATAATGAATTATGACCCCCAATGAATTCCAAAACGGTAATGGCAGCAATGGTGATAATAAGAAAAACCCAAAGGAAGTCACTTATTGGAGTAAGTTGCCCTCCCCAGCTTTCAGGCGGCGGCAAAAATCTTTTCCCAACCCACTCCAAGAGTCCTCCAGGAGCAAAGATGCTTTGAATACCAGGGAAAAGAACATAAGAAGCCAGGAAAGATACCCCAAGCACAATGGCATCAAAAAACCAAAAAAACCTATGAGACATTAGAAATATCCTCAAGTATCTAGAAGAATCGACCCGGGATCAAGGTTCACATTCACCACACTGTAATGGGCATTCCACGGTCGATGTCATCAAGTTAGCTATAGGAGTCAAGGCTTCAGCCGGAAATTGCCCGCCTAAAGTCTCGACAGGGCGCTAGAAAGCTGCCGAGCACAATGCTGGTGCGTGATTGATATAGCAGTTAGGATTGCAGGAAGACGATGCTCGCAGCTGCCAGTCATTTCCAACCACTTAGAGCCACAAATGATTTGGTCAAGCCAAACATTTTTTCTTCCCAAATCTGAGCTTCAGGAAACAGCGCTTCCAGTTCTCGACGCTTCAGCAACTGAATGTCAAGAATTTCTCTTTTCACTCCTCGACGTTCTTTAGGAGTGAAATACTGCACCAGATATGGCCTCACTTTAGGCGGAAAGAATTGAAAAAGAGGAACAAAGCTATGCGGCTCAATAGGAAAATAGTAATTTGGAGTCTGTACCCAATATGCCCGCCCTACTCTTCGGATCTCATCGGCTACCATCTTATGGTCATTTATGTGCTCAATGACTGAATTTGAAAACACTATGTCGAATTCGTAATCTTTAAAACAAAGTCTCCTGGCATCGCAAACAAGCAAATTCATGTTTGACGTCCTGGTGGGAGAAGGCACCAAGTTCAGTAGCGTAATCTTCAAAACTTCTTCACCGACCCTTCCCACTTGATGCCAATATGCCTCCTCGCCACCTACATCAAGCAAGCGCAAGGTGGGAGATGATTGTGAAATCATTTTTTGTCTTACTAGATTCTCAAATAATAAATATCTTTTGGATCGTGCCTCTGAACTAGCCCGAAGAATCCATTGCATCAAGTTCATTTTAATCAGCCATTCCTTCAATCACCCACGATTCGTATGAGAGAAAAGCAAAACCCAGCATAAGCACATCGAATAACCAGAAGATACGGCGGGGGATCATTTAGAGCTTGCGCCTATGAGTCGCAAACGTTGTAGGAGCACCAGCCCCAAGAAAAGCGGTACACCTACTAGATAGCGTCGCCACAATCGTTTGGGCTCTTGGATCAATTTTACAAGCCACTCAAAGCCAATGCCACTAATCCAGCGCGGAGGTTCATATACCTCACCGGCGATCATGTCGAGGGCGGCTCCAACACCGATACTGACCGGCACATTCAACTTCTGCAGATTACGGGCAATCCACTTTTCCTGCTTAGGCGTCCCGAGGCAGACAAACAGAACATCCGACTTGGATTGATTTACCACATCGACCATGCGCTGATTCTCCACGTCATCAAACTCGTGCATAAACGGAGGGGTGTACGTACCTGCAATGCACAAGCCAGGGTAATCAGCGCAAAGACAGGCAGAAGCTTTTTGCGTTACATCGCAGTTCTTGCCTCCCAATAAAAATATGCGATATCCTTTCTGGACAGCACGCGCGGCAAATTCTGGCAAGAGAAGCCGACCACCAACATTTTCTTTCAACGGCGTTCCAAGGAACCGCCCGGCGCATACAACTCCCATACCATCAGCGACAACGAGATCCGCCCTTTCCAAGATACTTTGAAATTCCGGGTCTTTACGCGCCAAGAGGAGGTGAGCCACATTGGGTGTGCAGATTTGGTGAGCCTGCTTCTGGCTAATCCAAACTTCTATGCAATCTAGAACTTCCGAACGCAACAGGTTATCATACTGCACCCCTAAAATGTCGACTGGGTTGATATGTGGATGAATAGCCGTTGACATATAACTCATCACCTCTGAAAGCTACTTGAGCCTATTTGCGGAGTAACAAACACGCCAGGTTGTAGCGATCTTGACGTGCCTCGTCTGAGCGAATAGGCTTAATCATCACCTGCGCCAGCAATGGTTGAAGTGGTGCGAAGAGTGCCCGCAGGGGCAACGGCAGATACATATATCCCTTGTCCCACAAGTCGTAGGTGGAATAGAATGCGCAGTCGGCGATAGAAAGATGGGATGGGGTCAAAAGACGTTCTTGGAGCATCGCGAAGTCGTAAGCACGCTGATAGAAAACCGCCTCGCTCCCCATCTCTTTCCGCTCATAGACTGTTTGCTTAACCCATTCTTCCCGATAGTGCCTGGTATAAGGCACTGTCAGGGCAACTAGCCCACCTGGTCTTAAGACGCGAGCCATTTCGCAAATGGCCTGAGTGTCTCCCTGGCCGGGAATATGCTCAACAACAGAAACAGAGTAAATCTTATCAAAAGATACGTCTTTGTACGACAGGGCGCGGCCGTCTTGCACCATGGCAATATACCGGCTGTTCCACAAAGATATGAGGCCCTGGGCGGTCAGCAGGGCGTTGTACTCTCTTATAAACTGACTCGACAAGTCAACAGTGACTACGCGGCACTTGCCCCTATCAACCAAATACAATGAGAGCAATTTTGGGCTCCCCACATCAAGAATTACGTCACCTGGTTGCGGGTCCAGTGCCCTCAAAGTCCAAGGAATTTCCACGCACCGTTGAAAGCTAACCGGGTTGAAAAAGCGCTTCAGTCCTGGGATGAGGTGTCCCTTGATCACGGCTCGCAAGCCTAGGGCTACACTATACCAATAGTAATCAGAGAGAGGCCATTCTTTCGTCATTGAATCTCAGCATGTGGATAAGAGTGGGCAAGCGCATTGGTATTAAGACGCACCCGGTTCCCAATAACCACAGGGCCGCCAATTGCCTTGTACTCGGGATCATCTAGATCATGGGGCAAAGTAAAAATCTTGACATAGCACGAAATGTTCACATGCTCTCCTATCGTGATCCCTCGACGACCATCCAGAAAACAGCCCCAATGCATACGCGTATCTTCACCAAGGTTAATTAGATCCGGACGGAGGACAACACAGTCTCTTCCGATAAAAGTCCGCTTGCCAATTTTCATTCGATATAGAATGCGGTAGAAAAGATGACGCAGTGAAAAAAAAGGTAGGTGATTAATGCCATGATTGGCTAACGACACATAGCCCATATAGAAAGGCATCCCGAATCGCCTAACCCATGGCTTATTTTGACCCAAGACCTTAACTGAATCTAACCAATTCATCTGAAATTACATACTCAAGCATTCAAAAGTGAATTTCTCTGTACACTGCCAGTGTATCTTCCGTCATCCTGTCTATGGTGTGATGCTCAAAGACATAGCGTTGAGATTGACGACCTAAGCGTTCGCGCAAGTCAGGATCTTTCAATAGCCGCTCTATCGCTCTGCCTCGGCTGAACGTAATATCATTCCATTCCCCGTGCTCGCCGCGCCCAAATGCGCGATCCATCATAATCCGACTGGCCACCGCCCGTTGCGCCTCGGTCTGCTAGCGCTCTTGTTTCACAGATAACAGTCTCTAAGCACTCGCCGATATGCAGCTATTGTTTGATCCGTCATACCCTCAATTGTGTACCATCGAAGTACAAACTGCATAGGACCTACCGGAACGATTATACAATACAGATTGGGATCAGCTAGCAATCCCTTGATGTATTCCGTAAGCGCAAAAGCATCCTGGGACGAGACTAGGAGGCCGGTATAGCCAGTGCCAATATCAGCAATGGAAATTATTTAGTCAATCCGCGGAAATAGTTGCCCAGAACAACCGCGCGCGCTGCCGATGAATGTCGTTCCTGCACCAAAGCGCGCGCATTACTGCCTAATGCCTGAGATTGCTCCGGGTTGCTCAAGAGGCGAATGACAGCTTTGGCTAGTTGGACAGAATCACCCGGCTTAACCAGCAAGCCTGTCTGCTCATCTAAAACCACTTCGGGAGTACCGTCAACTGCCGTCGCCACAGTGGGACGTCCATAAGCTCCAGCCTCCAAGACAACCCTCGGCATACCTTCAGAAATGGAAGACAACACCATGAAACTGGCTCGCCAATACACTACGGACACATCATCTACCATTCCCAAGAATCGCACGTCATTCAAAATTCCCAAGTTGGCACATTGCTTTTCCAGTTGGGCGCGCAGGGGACCGTCCCCCGCTAACACTAAAACCGCATGCGGAAAGTCAACGACTACCTGCTGCCAGGCGTTCAGCAAAATGTGATGGGCTTTTTGCGCATTCAAAAGCGCCACACAGGCTACTACTGGCGATTGAGGATCGATGTTCCAGCGCTGTTCAAACGCCGCAACACATTCTTTACTTACCGGGCCGATGTTGATTTCAACCGCATTCGGCAAGACCGTGATCACCTCAGACAGCAATCCGAATTTAGTCATATACTTTTCCTTGACTGCTTGTGCAACCGCGATCACATGCTGTCCCGGATACGCAAGATGCCTACCTCTACGAAAGTATATATGCGCACAGAAAACATACACTGCGCCAGTTAGTCTTGCCACAATCGCCGCTGGAATGCTGGATTGCTGATGATGGACATAAATACAACCATATTGATAGCACCAAACCAGATAGAGTAATGCGACGATTGTCAGCGGTATTCCCAATCCATAGCGCACCCACGGGGGGTAACGCTCCGGGTCAAGGAAGTACAATCGGTGAAATGGAATTCGACCTTCAGCCAACTCATCCCGCCCCGCTCCCATGCCGCTGGCAAACCCCACCTGAAAGCCTTGACGCTGCATAACCAGTGCATCTGCGATAGCCCCACGATTGGTACCTCCGGTTGTCAGCGCATAATTGACAAACAAGATACGTGAAATTTTTTTGGACTTGTTCATTGTTCTACCTCCGGGAAAAGCAACGTACAAAGACACACATTAAAGTGTGCCTCGATAGAGAGTAATCAATTCCCGATCAGAGAGAATTTGCTCGCTCTTCCTCCCCCAAAAATACAACCCAGAAGCTGCATCGAATGCGCCTGGTTTGTTGACAAGGAAATAATCAAAGTACTTGAGCCAAAACGCGGTGAGCCGCGCGAACAATCGAGCCAGTCTGCGCATAACCGGCGACTCGACAAAGCTCAACAGGAAGTACTCATACGACCAGGCTAACGCCATCCCGGGGCCATTCTGCACACCGCTATCAATCTCATCAAATTGTTTGAATAAGTGGCGATGCCCCAAATGCGTAAATCTGGTAAAGTCGTATCTACCGCCGTGGACTTGCTGCATAAACGGTGTTTCGGCATAAACCAACCCGTGCTCGACCAAGACGCGGAATATCTCTTGGACACAACGCACAGGGTCCACGACATGCTCGAGCACGGCCTGCGCAATCACACCGTCAAATACCATGTCGTCAAACGGAATATCATGAGCATCACAGATCACACCTGTTCGGGGGCCAAAAGCTACATCAGATTCGATGAATATGATGTCTGGATGGTTCAAAGCTTCTTTTAACCCTTCTCCCACAATCCCTCCACCTACGATCAGCACCCTGGGATTTCGTGTCTTAGCTAGCAAATGCTCTACGAACCGCGCATAGTTGGCTTTTGATTTGAGATTCTGTGAGATTGTGGGCAGGAATTTCTCAAGCCGATGAGCGCGGACTTCCCCCAACGCATACGTGTATTTCTTCAGAACAAAATCTTGAATGCGAAATACACTGGTAGACTCATTTATTAACACTGGAACACCATTAATGACCGGAAAAACACCTGCGCATTCGTGGTTAGTACATTGAACTTGGCTATCACCAACCGTTACGATCTTGGACTTGCAAACCGGGCAACGAAGTATTGGCAATAGATCTTTTTCCAAATGGATATTTTTTCTCATAGCAACTCCTGATCGATACTGCCTGACAGAAATCCATGTGGCTGACCCAGTTTAGACCTCATGACGCTTCTTCCACCAAGAACAGGTTGGATTGTCTTCTCTGCCGCATCTGACACAAAAACTATGGGCGCCAAGGAGAGAAGTGACCAATAGCCAAATGGCGACTCGTTCCAGTAGAGCGTAGTAATACCGAGCAAGCATAGGCAAATGACTGCTGAAAGACATCTCAAAACATACACCGGGTACTGGGGGATGGTCAAGCGATGGACAGCCTTTGTCGCGGCAGACACCAACGCGATCCAAAAACCGGATAGAAATAATAACCCTAAGATCCCTGTCTCTGCAAACGCTACCAAATAACTCTGATTCATTTGAAACACCGTCAACGGGGTAGCGGGTCCTACTAGATTGGAATATGCCAACACTAATCCTGGGATGCGTGGTACCATTAGCAAGCGCCCAACGGTGCGACTATTGACCAAGCCTGGACCCATTCCCAAGACCGCGTTTAAAGGATGTTGCGTGAAATACTCGGTAATAATTCCAAATCCAGATATAAAGCCCGGGGTGTTTGTCTGCAGTCGATTCCAATAGGATAGGACCGTATCAGACAAGAAGGTTGTGTATGTCCATATGTCTAGTCCAAAGATGATGATTGCAACAACTATCACGCCGATAATGCGGAACCAACGGGCAGATAACCTCTTACCACTATTGAGCCACCACAATATCGGGAGAGAAAAAATAAAAACCACATTCCCGGTCAGATACGCGGGCAGCAATCCTCCCATTCCCCAAATACCTACTCCCAGAAGTTTTTTTAGGGATGAACCTCGAGCCACGAGAATACCACCCATCCAGACAAAACTCATAAGCGCCGCATCGTTTGCAAAACCCATGATGCCCAAGCCATAGTCTCCCGATATTCCCACTTTACCTGATCCTTGTATGAATAACAAAGTTTGTCCAAACACAAGCAGCAGATTGAGCACACTCAGGCGACGCACAAAAGTAGCCATCTGCTTTATGTGCAACGGCCTCCAGGGAAGCATACTTAAGGCTGCCCAGTAAAGCCCCAGGCGTCCTAAGGAAGCCAGAGATGCTAGTGCGCCTTCCAAGGGCGCTTGGTTGACGAGCGCCGAGAATATTCCAACGAAGATAAATCCCCATGCCAGCCAATGCCAACGTACTGATAGTCGTCCTGTACTGGGTTGCCAACGATTCAAGAGAGCTAACCCGTAAAGTAACGCTACCATGACCGTGTCGCCATGTTGAATAAATACATTACGGTCAGCAACAAGTCTCGGCGATACCGAAATGCCGACGAGGCCTTTCAGCATAGGGAAACCCCAGTATAACCACCTCGCGGTGGTCAGCCATATCGGCGGCAACCACTTGAGCACTCCAAGTATTCGACGGAAAGTCATTGGATTTCCAAACCTTCAGCACATAGCAATCGGACATACTGCAATAAGTACAACTGGGTTACTTGGGCATCGGTCAGCGGCGGAGAAAAGAAGCTCGTCCAGGCCAATTTTCCCCGCAAAGCGTGAGCCCCCCCGCCAAATGAGCCTAATGCAAAACCATCAATTCCCCCTGTATCCAATCTCAGCGCTGCCTCTCCCACGCGTATGCCATTCACATACAAAACCATCTCATTTCTCAAGCGATCGATCGTGACAGCGACGTGGGTCCATCGTTTTATAGCCACGGGTAGCGGCGACACAAGCACAACGTAACCTATTCCGTCACCGCTGGCAACATAGACACGTAAATCAGTAGCACTCCCATCATCTATATGGACATACCACCCTTTTTTATCGCTGTTCGTGTAATAAAAAGGGGGGCCGGAACGGGAGACAATCGTACTATGTTTTCCTTTAGCAACCTCGTCTAGATAGACCCAGGTCTGAAACGTGACGTAATCATCGGGCAATGCAAGGGGCCATTTAAAAGAAAAGCGCAGACGATCATACCTTGCCTCCGCTCCTGTCGGGAAAACAACCCCATTTATGGTAGGCGATGGACGCACCGCTTGAATCAAAAGGGGCATTTCGATATTTTCAACCGATGAGAGCTCATTTATTGGGATGGCATTCCACTCGGATGGATTCGACACCAATACCGCCACACGCCATACTGGCGTACTCATTTCGAAAGTTTCGGGAGATGAAATAAAAACGATTCCTGGCAAACTGACATGTCTAATAAACAACCGGAGCCATTGTCCCAGGCCTGGCACCGGTTCTACAGATTCGATTTGTCCTGCATGCTGATAATCAATCACGTTCTGTAACCACCCACATTTTGAGACCAGGACCAATTTGGACTTAATGGATGGGTTGATTTGTCCGCCGAAACTGACCACAGTCAAGATCAAGAGGGAGATAAACAGAAAACGCCTCATACGGGATTTCTTTGAGCGCAAACCAGATCGCTCCATTTCCTCATCGCCAAATCCATTGTAAAGTTATCTACCACCCGCAAACGACCTAACTGACCAATCCGACGGCGCTCAGCAGGATCACTTAACAAATCTGAAACGCGCTGTGTAAAATCAGGCTCGTGATCCTGTGGAATGACGAGGTTTTCCAGGTCGCTGCCCAATTGTTCACTTGCAGACGCATAAGCCGTAACGACAATAGGAATCTCACAAGCCAGCGACTCCAACACCACCGTCGGGGTTGCTTCAGCTCGCGAAGTAAGCAACGTAATATCGCACGCAGACAAATAAGGACACACATCGGTCTTAGCAATCACAAACAGAACATTCCCACCAAGTCCCATTTCAACAGACAGCGCGCGAAGAGACTCGATGCGCTGCGCGTAACCAGTTCCGACCACCAGTAATCGAATGTCCGGGAAACCTTGCTCGCGAAGGTTGCGTAACACCCTAAAGGTCATTTCGTGATTCTTGTTGAGCGAGAGATTGGCAATGATACCCAACACTTGACTGGATTTAGGAATGCCCAATTGTTGTCTAGTCACATTTCGCCACTGGTTCACTACCTGAGGGTGAAACCGCGTGACATCAACTCCCAATGGAATCACACAGAATTGGGAGGCAGAGAAAGACCAACTTTCCCGCATAAAAGCTAGCAAAACATTCGATTGAACGACGATCCGATCCTCTGGGCTTAAGATACGCGCGGCAAAGTTGAGCTGCGCGTTGGCGCTCCGCGTGACTCGCCCATGCGTCTCTAAAGCAAATGTATAAATCGGAAAATGAAGGCCAGCCAACTTTCGCGAAACAAGCGCATACATAAATGCATGTCTTGTAAAAGTGATAATACTATCAGGTTGAAACGAGCGCATTTTGCGGGCAAGTACAAATAGTGGTAACGGATCATAGGCACCACGTCGCCCCCCAAATGACACCGGAGCATTGGGAATGATCTCGCCACCCCACTCTGGCCTACCACGCCCTAAAGAAAAAACCAACGGGATGACCCGATATTGCTCAAAACAATGCACTAACCGACGTAAATACCCTTCGGTACCGCCAATTCCGAGTTGGTCAGTCAGAAACACGACTCGGCGGGAAACTTCTGATGATGAAATCAATGCTGTTGACGACATTCGACAATCACCCGATCATATTGCAGCGCCAATTCATGCGCAATCTTTTGATAGTTTCTATTATCGGCAATAAAAGCCCTGCCCCTGAGTCCCATGTCGCGCCTGAGGATTGGATCACCAGTCAAACGCAAGATGGCTTCACCGATTTCTTGGGGAGACCAGTTGACTAGCAATCCTGCCTGCCTTGTGCCGAACGATCAATGCCTGCCACGCCAACCCGACACCTAAATTTGCCCTTTCTTCCAACGACCCCAATGAATTTGAAAACAGCAGGGTTTTGGCTGCCTGTTCTCGCCCAGATTCACCGAATAGGTTCACTCATAACAACCCGGTTGTTGTTAGACGGTTTGTGGATACAGGGGCGTAATTCACCATAGCACGAACCATATCAGGAGTTATGGGTTCATTCGCCAATAAGGCTTTGGTCGCAGACACGTTGAGCAGGTTAAGCTGTAAGATCGGCCAAAAGGTAAATGATGATAGCACTAAAGCCATGCCGCAAACAATGATCACTACCCATTTCTTCGGTCCAGACATAATGTGATCTACCCATCTGCTTCAAGGTCATGGGCACAATGGCTTTAAATCTTCCACGAGATGCTCAGACGTTGGAGCACAACCCGCACCTTTCGCATGGCCACCGGCCACATCTCTCTCCAAAAACGTACCAGCAGATAGCTAATCAACGAAAAATATTGTGTGCGCATACCCACCCAGAGTCCGGCAGAGAATACGCGATCTACTAGATTTTCATGATCCCAAAAACCCTTCACAATCGTCATTTGTTGTTTTTGGAGGTTTCTCAACGCACTCAGCCGGTAAAGATGCAAATTTTTATTCTCCCATACATTCACAAAATCTGACGGGAACAAATCCGCATATGTAGTGCGCATCAACTCCGCCGCGTGAGAGTATATTTTGAGAATATGATCCAGATTCGATTTAGTTGATGCCGAATAGCCAGTAACACTTAGCCTAAAGATCGCGAGCGGCTCTGGGATAAAGCAGGCACCATACTTGAGTGCCAAAACCATCTCAATAAATCCGTCACAGAAAGAGTGTAGTTCCGGGATGAATCCGCCTGCTTTCTGCAATGCGTCTAGCCGGTATATGCACGTGTTGCCTAAAATCCAACTCTCATGTAGCCGAAGCCATTCTAACCCTTGGCCAGGAGGGATGAATCTCTCTTGCTTTGCAATCTTTTCTAATAGCAATGTGTTTTTTTCCTTCCCACTAGCTGCATCAACGATCTCAATCATACTTGAGCACAATCCGGCTTCCGGATACCGCGCAAGCAACTCCATAGATTTCTGAAACAGACCGGGTAAGACCAAATCATCCGCTGCCGCACAGTACACGTAGTCGCCTGAAGCTAATTGTAACAGCCGGTTTGCATTGTGTACAACTCCCAGATTTCGTTCATTGCGCACTAATCGGATAAGCGGATCTTTGCGTACAAACGCCTCAATGATTTCCACACTGTTGTCTGTGGAGGCATCGTCTGCAACAAGAACTTCCACTGGACGGTAAGATTGCGCCAAGATCGCAGTTAACGATTCTGGCAGGAACCGCGCATGGTTGTAGTTGGGCATGATGACGGACAAGGTTGGTAGTTGAGGCTCGCATTGTATCATGCTTTGTGCCACTCCTTTCTACAGCGGAACCAAATTAATGTTTCCCACGGCAAAACCATCCCTGCCATGAGTGTGAGATAACCAGTTGCTGCACCAACCGGGCCAAACCGCCCCCCAAATACCCACACCGATATCCCGATCGCTATACTGGAGACTACACCCAACACCACAATTGGCTCTTGTTTGTGTGCTCGTAGATAAGCCGTCTCACATTGCGAAATCTGCATGATAATCGCAGCCAGCAGGAATAAGCCAGTGGGCAACGGTGGAAGCATCCGCTGTGCCAATGGCGGATAGAAGGTATTAATGCCGTACACCAACAACCAAGCAGCCCCTGCACCGCCGATGACAACCACCACTGATAACAGAGATGTGCGTAGCCAAAACCGATCGAGGCCCACATAGTCTTTTTGTGCAATCAATATTCCAAACTGCGGCACCTTGGGATATACCCACATCGTCGCCACCGACTGTACCGCCCCCACGATTACCAGAGTCATGCCCATCTGCCCAGCCACCGACGCGCCGTGATACTGAAACATCACGGGATTGAATAACGAGAAGGCAAAGTAATTAACCACACCCGACAGACCAAGTCGCCACTGCATCGGCCATATATCGCTTCGCCAATGGATGATAAGTCCAGATGGGGGCTTGAAAAACGTCCTGAAAAAATTGCGGTATTGTACCCCCAACAGATACACGTCACGCAGCAAACCTACAGCCGCAGCCACAACCGCGACCCAAAGCTCCATGCCAAGCACAAACGCGAGCCACATTACCAAACTACCCAAGATTGCCTGGCTAAACCGGAACTTTTGGATGGTAGCAACCTGGTTGCATCCCTCCAGCAAGGAATTGAAAGGCAAAGCCCACATCTGCAGTCCAGCAAGAAGCACCAACATCAGCCACGGTGCCTGCCAGGCAATATCGTGATAAGATTGTTGCGAAAAGAACACATAGCCAACCGTCCAGACGCTGAACACAAAAACTGCACTAGCAATCGCGTACCACTTGAAAATAAAGCGGCCTAAACTAACCAAGCGAGAGAGCGCATTCGGCTCACCCACAATCTTCCCAGCGCTGTCCAGGCTAAGGAAAGCCCATTCATGACTAGCTGTGTTGATGATGACCAAGTACAGAGCCAACTCCATGAACGACTGCAGCGCCAATAAACTGGCAAAAGTATAATAAAAGCCTTGCATTTCTGGTGTCAAATATCGCGCAATCAGCAGCAAACTCACCGGTGAAGCCAGCAACTGCCAAACCCGCGTCAGGACTCCAAACAAAACTGCCCAGTCCACACCTATCCATCGCAGCCAGATGTGCAGGTTGTTGCTCAGACGGGCAAGAAAAGGCGCGGAAGCGGTGACCAATGAATCTTCACCAGGCGTTGTCAATATCCATGTCCTCCACTAACGATTACGGCTTGCCCCATTTCTCTATCTTCCAGATTTTGGTTTACCAGTTTCGTATATAACAGCTGCTCTCGTCTTCATCGTCTATCACATCTTCCCCGAGAGTTTAATCTTACAGCGTCCCTCTGCTAGTGCAGACCTGGCTTCGGCGAGTCGTTCCGGCGAATCAATCGCACAGCGATAACCAGAGAGTGGAAAGCCAAATATACGCCCGCTGTCTACAAGTCTCGGAAAGATATCCCGTGGAAGGTCGCAAGGCACGTTCGCTGGAATCGCATCCAATAATTCAGGATCACAGATACAGGTGCCCGAGTTTACCCAAGGCGACCTCACACCACGCCGGCTATCTTCGTTGGGGCGCTCAAGAAAGCCGGCAATCCGCCATCCTCGGTCGAGACTGACGATGCTGTTTGACTGCACTCGTTGGTGTAGTAGAAGTGTCGCAAGTGCCTGATGCTCGCGATGGAAATGGAGCATATCCGTCCAGTTCTGATCTGTCACAACATCGCCATATTGAATCAAGAAAGCACCCCCTTGGCGTAAAAAGTGTTCCATCTGCTTGACCCCGCCGGCAGTGCCAAGCAGTTCTGGCTCGCATGAATAGTGGAGGTTCACATGCCATCGTGAGCCGTCACCAAAGTAATTTCGGATAATTTCCGGCATAAAGTGCAAATTGACACCCACCTGATCAAAGCCATGCTGTGCCAGGTGAAATATGATGTACTCTAAGATAGGGTGTTCCAGCAATTTTAGCATTGGTTTGGGAATCTCGCGAGTGAGTTCACCCAACCTGGTCCCGTAGCCAGCACACAAGACCATCGCCCTCATCTTGCCCCCAGGATCCATTCGACGGCTGCGCCTAGATCGGAACATACATAGTCAGGGTGCACTGACTCATCCAGTGGCTCGATCATTTCGATAGGGGGTGACTGATGTTTCCCTGTCTGTACGAGCACAGTACGGCAGCCTGCCCTGGCTCCAGCAATGATATCTGTGATCCGATCACCCACTACGAAACTACGCTCCAGGTTAAGGTCATGTTCCCTTGCAGCACGCAACAACAATCCCGGCCGTGGCTTGCGGCACTCACAATCAACACGATAATCTGGTACCGTCGCATTTGGATGATGCGGGCAGAAATAGAACCCATCAAAGCAAGGGCTACCTTCCTGTATTAAAAGGTGCTCGATCTCAGCATTAATCGCACGAACTTCCTGCTCGGTGATTAGGCCACGGGCAACCACCGTCTGGTTGCTGATCACGATCAATCGGAAGCCAGCTCCTTCCAGAGCTCTGAGGGCTCGGGCGACGCCCTCCAAGATTCGGATGTCACCAGGATTGGTCAATAGGTGGACATCCTCGATGATCACGCCGTCACGATCCAGAAAAATTGCTGTACTCATTAGATGGTGGCAAATGATAGGTCACCCCTGGTCTTGCTACCCTGCCCTGCACTGACTCTGCCAATATGGTTGGAAGTGCAAGGAACACATGGCTACCATCCGGAACGTGGTTCGGATGATAGATTGGACGATCTAAATAGGTCTTGCCGACACGCTGTGGATCCTCATCCACAAAAAAACTGACCCGTTCCCCCAGTTCACCAAACAGCCACGTGCCAGCGATGGAAGTGCCGAACAAACCAAACTTTCCTCTTGCTGAACACTCTCGTGCTACAGCCACAACTGCTTCGAGCCACCGCAGCCCTTTCACAACCGTGCTGTCTAAAAGGGCTTTTGCTTTTAATTTCCGAGTGACAGGTAATTTGGTCGTTTTTTTCGCGACGACGGTCAATTCCTTCGGTACCCAATCCGCAGCTGCTACAACAATTCGATAGCCTGCACTCTCGATCAAATTGGTCAGCGTTTCAATTGAAAAGTGGGTGCAGTGATCGGCGATCAACAACTCAAACGGGTTCTGCAAGTGATCCGGCACCTCAATGAGAATCAATCTGCCGATCTTGAGTTTCTTCCAGAGTATGTCGAGCCAATGGCGCGGCGAAATGATGTGTTCCAGAACATGAACCATTGTAACCAAATCGAATGCTCCTGGAACGTGTTCGGGGTCGCATGTGTAGAAAGCTTCGACGTTGCCAATGCTCTCGACCTGACTTGCGTATCTGGAATCAAGTTCTGTGCCTGCAAGGGACCACTGTGGCATCAAACGGTGAAAACTCTGCAACAGCGCGCCATTCCCACAACCAACGTCAAGTAGGCGCCCCTTTGTCACGAGTGGCACGCCGGCGCTCAAATGCCCCAGAATCCGTTCTGATCTCGACGCAGCAATGCCATGTGTTTGATCAAATACGGCTTGCTCGGATCCTTCGCTTTGATGATAGATCGAGTAGGCTTGATATATCCGAGTTACCTCATCCTGCCATGCCCGATCGGTCAAACTCTGAACAGTGCCGCACGCGTGGCAGATACACAACTTGCCTGCTGTACTCCACGGCTTGCAGTCCGAAGTGACGCGGTGGAACTTCTCGTAACCCGGCAAGGGTTCTACTGCCGCTTCGCCACAGATGTGACATCGAAGCGCCGAACCCGCCGCATTTGGGCTCTGGTTTTCAGTCATAGGCCCAACATAGTATCAATCGTCGTCCAAACATCCATCAGTTCGATTCCCAGCTCAGCGCGCAGCCGGCTAGTATCCAGCGTTGTATGGTTCGGCACGGCTTCGAGGTCCAAACCAGATTCTCTCCAAGACTTCGCCTCGACCAATGTGCAATCTACACCCATTTTTTTCGCAATGTGCCGCCCAATCTGCGCATATGTAACGTCTTGTTGCCCCGACACCTGCAGCAAACCTGGAAGCCGGGCAGACGCAACACCATCGAACACCCGGATCGCGAGTCCGAGTGACACCGGGGCAACCACCATGTCTGAAAAGGGATGGATGAGTTGACAATTCTCAAATGATTGCATCCAACCCTTGAAAAGCGGAATCTGCTGTTCTAGAACCTTAGTCATACGTACAACGGAAACTAAATTTCCCAAGGCGAGCAACTCCCTCTCCGCGAGCGCTTTCTGCCTACCATATTCCGTGATCGGGCAAAGTGGAGCATCTGCGTTGCGATAAGGAACCGTGCCGTCAAATACAAGATTCGTGGATGGAAAGATTACGAATGTACCATTACTGACAAGCTTCTTAGCAAGTGCAACTGTATTCTCAACATTCACCCTTGCGGTTTGGGCCGGCTCCGCACGACACCGTCTAAGCGAACTGCCGGCAGCGTAAAGATACGCCGTAGAAACTTGAGACGGAGGATACCAATCCGATATGTCCTCTGCGAGGTCAAGGAATAACTTTCGTTCCGAAAGCTCGCCTTTTCGACGAGTGGTTTCTATGACAGGTGTTCCGACGTGTTCAAGATGCTCCACGAGGGCTCGGCCGATTAAACCATCCGCGCCTATAACAAGACTCACACCACTCGTTTTCATTCCTTAATGACGTACCCTGCGGGCGCATTAGTCCATGGCAACTTGCGGATCTTAATACCTGGTTTGTCTGTATAGAATTCATCTACAGCCTTTGTCTCCCCTGGCCAATCTGCTATCGAGTACTCGTCAAATAGCACGATACCACCGCGAGATATGATTGGCCACAAATGCTCCAACGCTGTCTTGGTAGGCCGGTACATATCACAATCGAAGTGGATGAGAGAAAAACGCACGCCAGGATTCTCGCGGACAAATGCTGGAACCGTTTCTTCGATGTTTCCCTGGACCAGCCTTACGCGCGGTTTCCAAGGGATGAACCGATCAGCATCAAAAATGGAAATGCTCTCGACAAGCTCTTTGTAGTATTTTTCCGGAGAGAATCCACTAGGCAACTTCTGTACAGAGGCAACCGCGTCTCCATCCTCTGGCGCAAGTTCAATAAAACCCTTCCAATTGTCGAACCCATAAACGGTCTTGGTACGATCACCGATGCAATATGCTTCCAGTAAATTCGCCCAGGTCATGAGACCAAGTCCACGGAAAACTCCTAACTCTGCAATATCCCCAGGAACCTCAAGCGTCTTCAGAAACAACTCGACATGGGCCAAGAACCTCTTTAGCCACTGGCGACGAGCCAGCACTGGAAAAAGCTTGATCGCGTTCAAAGAATCAATCCTGAATTCTCGACAATGTTCTTCGATCCTGTCTTCAATTTCTGAGTCTGTCCCTGTCTTCTTGAACCCATCAAATTCTCTCATATCATTAAGCCTCCATCTAATCCGAAAACGAGATGTGCATCGAGCGGTTTTGGCTGGCCAACATACGGGACAATGAAGTTATCAAGAAACTCAAGGTCTTCTCCGCACAGACACTTTGGATGGCGTCCATCAAACCAATGATTCGTCAACAACGCCTGCCGCATTTCTTTGATCGATTTGTCGCGAATGTTGCCAAGGCTAAACTGAAGGAAATTACAGGGGAGCAAGTGCCCATCAGGAGTTATGCCCATAAATTCAGTCCCGGCTGGGCAATGATCGCACTCTCCGCTGAATATGTCTCGGTTAACCATTCTTTGCCCATTTGGTAATGTTGGACAATTCTTTTGTAACTCTTCTTGGATTCAAGTAGTAAGTGCAACAGTAAGCCCAAAGAATACCTCATAAGGTGTTCTAAAGTCAAGGCATTTTCTAGGGCGTAAATTAAGGCAATCCATAATCATGATCTCTTCTTCGGCAGT
>Ga0315284_10003089_pt1 | contig 23727 bp, 21 predicted proteins | sample YL17G09_16_MG_FD_203696 | JGI IMG/M metagenome (GOLD analysis project Ga0315284, IMG submission 203696) | Sediment microbial communities from Yellowstone Lake, YNP, Wyoming, USA - YL17G09_16 | ecosystem: Environmental > Aquatic > Freshwater > Lake > Sediment | place: USA: Wyoming | collected...
TGCAGTGAGCAAGCAGCCGGATTCTCATACCGTGATCGGTAGAACTCGCACAATCGCTTCCAGCCAGCCCAAACCTAATGTGAGAAAAAAGACTTCCTAACAAGGGAAAAAGCGCGGACCGTTACACCCTGGGTCGGACCGAGGCCGCCGGCTATGGCGTAGTGTACACTCTTCGCGAAGCATTGCAGGAGCTCGGCATCAGCATTGAAAAGACCACGGCCAGTGTGCAGGGGTTCGGCAACGTTGCTCAGTACGCGATCCGGCTTTTCAGCAGATGGGCGGGAAGGTGATCTGCGTTTCATCCTGGGATCAGAATGATCAGACGTCTTACGCCTTCAAGCTCGCCAGCGGGATCGATATCGACGCCCTCCTCGGCATTACCGACCGTTTCGGCGGCATCGACAAGGAAAAGGCGAAAAAGCTTGGTTACGAGGTACTCCCCGGAGGGGCATGGCTTGAACAAAACGTCGACATCCTGATGCCATCCGCTCTGGAAAATCAGATCACCGGGGAAAACGTTGGCAAGATTCAACCGAAGATGAGAGTCATCGCCGAGGGCGCAAACGGTCCCACCACTCCGGAAGCCGACGCCGTCTTGAAGGAACGGGGCATTTTCATGATCCCCGATTTCCTCGCCAACGCAGGCGGCGTGACCTGCAGTTACTTCGAGCAGGTGCAAAGCAACATGAACTTCTTCTGGGAGAAGGACGAGGTCCTCAACAAGCTTGACGTCAAAAAGACATCCGCCTTCCATGCGGTATACGAACTGGCAAAGAAGAACAAGCTTTACATGAGGGATGCAGCCTATGTCATCGCCATCAGCCGCGTGGCCCGGGCATGCAAAGACCGCGGCTGGGTCTGATCTCGAGGCACCAAAAGCCAACGCAACAAATTGAGTGGTGCAATAAGCAAGAGGAAGTCAGAAGTCAGAATCCAGAAGCGAGGTCATTCTGGGGGGCAAGACCAGCGGCCTGTTTCTGGCCTCTCACATCCTTCGTGGCGCAAAGGACTATTCGGATCTGCTGACCGAAATCCGGATCCCGAAGACCTGGTACCTCCCTTCGGACATGCTCCTCTTATTCCTGGCTTACAACAACCTCGACGACGTCTACAACTGGAAATACCTTGATATCGACCAGATCCGCGAGGAATATCCCCATATTCTGCAGGTCTTCAAGAGCTCGCGATTTCCGCCGGACATCCTGCAGGGAATTTCCAATGCTCTCGATGATTTCGGCGACTCGCCGTTGATCGTCAGAAGTTCGAGCCTGCTCGAAGACCGCATGGGTGCGGCTTTTTCGGGAAAATATAAGAGCCTGTTCCTGGCCAATCAGGGCGACCGGGCCAGGCGCCTGGCGGCGCTCCTGGACGCTCTTGCCGAGGTGTATGCCTCGATATTCAGCCCCGATCCGATTCAGTACCGCGCCGAAAGAGGCTTGCTGGACCAGCATGAAGAGATGGGGATCATAGACGTATATGTCATCGGCAGCACCAGGAGTGGAACCGCAGGTCCGGATGCCGATATTGACCTCATTGTCCATTTCCGGGGAACCCCGGCGATGAAGCATGAATTGGAGCTGTGGTTCGAAGGATGGAGCCTCGCACTCGCGGAAATGAACTATCTGCGCACCGGATACAAGCGCAAGACTCTCCTGGATATCCGCTTTATCACTAACGAAGACATATCCAGGCAGACCGGTTTTGCCGCCAAGATCGGCGCTGCCACCGATCCGGCCCGATGCCTCACGTTCGGTCAAAGCTGAACCACGAGACACACACGAAAGCAACGAAGGTGAAGCTCTCGTTTTTCCGTGTATTCCGTACTACTTTCGTACAAATCCTTGCCATTTAGGCAGGAAAGGCAACTGCTCACCGCAGAGAGATCGCGGAGACCACAGAGACAAGTCATTCAAAAACTAGGCTCCTCAGCCTCTCCAGATTCTGCTGCCGCCCGACGCCCACGGCACGGAAGCCGAAGTTCAGGAGGCGGTCAAGCTGCAGCTGCGCGTTCGCGACGACATCAGCGCGGTCGCCGACATGACCAACACCATCGAGTGGCTGCGCCGGCAGATCGAGGACGCGCGCAAGTCGCTCGCGGGCCAGAGCGGCAAGGACACTCTGGGCACCAAACCTCGACAAAACCTGTCTGGCGTTTCTTCGTCATTCGACATTGGAGTGCCGGCGAGATCCTCTCCGGTGGTACAAAACTCCCCGGTACAAGAATCTGTCATGCCGGCAAACTGCAGCTTGGACAAGACAAACACCCTCCCCTCAATTGATTGACCCTCCTAATCTTATGAGATTTGATGAAAATTACTTTCAGAATGGGAGGGTTCTGCTGCGTTTGGCATTTCACTTGCATTACATCGGGGTGGAAGGCCACTCAATGCGGATTGCTTCCTTGAGGGGCCCAAGCACCAAATTTGTTATTAAGGAGGCATTGGCAATGTCACCTGTGATGGTTCGTCCAGAAAAGCGTATCAGAAAAAGCAGTACGAAAACTACGAAACGAATTGAAATCAACAATCAAGTGCAGGCTTTCGCTCCGCCCCCTGTTCTTCTGGGAATCTGCTCGACCTGTAATTACGCCGAAACCTGCAGTTTTCGCCGCGACACTCCGCGACCGGTTCTCGAGTGCGACGAATTCGACGACCGCGTAGAGGTGCCGCGGAACCTCCCTCGCACAGATCTGGAATCCAGAGGTTCGTCTGAAAGCACATCAGAGCAGTACAAGGGGCTTTGCATCAACTGTGAAGTCCGCGTGACTTGCACGCTTCGCACTCCCGGCGTAAGCATCTGGCACTGCGAGGAGTACCTATAGAAAGAGAACGCCCATTCGGCGCCTCGACTTCAGTAATCTCATTCTCCTGAAAGGCACAGCATGAAATCGGACGATGTTGAGGCAATCGTCGACAGGCACAGGTCCGACGGTGGCGGGCTGATATCCATTCTCGAGGAAATCCAGAGCAGGCACAGTTATCTGACCGAAGAAGCCCTCCAGTTGGTCGCGAAAAAGACGGGAAAATCCCTGGTTGATGTCTATGGCGTCGCCACGTTCTTCAGAGCTTTCAGCCTGAAGCCGCGAGGGAGACATCTTGTATCGGTCTGTCTCGGCACTGCATGCCACGTGCGCAACGCGCCCACCATAGCCCTAGAGGTCCAGCGGCAGCTGGAAATCAAGCCGGGACAGACCACTTCGGACAGGGAGTTCACGCTCGAGACCGTCAACTGCCTCGGCGCCTGTGCATTAGGGCCGGTTCTCGTAATCGATGGCCGTTACTTTCCCCATGTAACCACTCAAAAGGTGAAGCAAATACTCGACGGCGCAAAGGCGGGGCCGGGTGCAATGCCGGGCAAAGAAGACCAGCGCATTTTTCCCCTGGAGGTCAGCTGCCCGCGCTGCAATCACAGCCTGATAGATCAAACGCATCCCATAGACGGCTACCCTTCGATTCGAGTTACGGTGTCGTTCGGCAATTTGTACGGCTGGCTCAGGTTATCCTCGTTGTACGGCAGGGCTCCGGTCAAATATGAGCAGTTGATTCCCAAAGGGGAGGTGGTGAATTTCTTTTGCCCGCACTGCCATGGCGAGCTTATCGCCGCATCCGATTGTTTTGAATGCGGCGCCCCCATGGTGCCTATGATCGTGAGAAGCGGCGGCGTGATGCAGATCTGCTCCCGGCGCGGATGCGAAGGCCACATGCTGGATCTGACGGGCGTCAACCTGTAGGAATTTGGATTTTGGATTTGTGATTTTGGATTTTTCGGAAGAGCAGCAATCCAAAATCTAAAATCCTAAATCCAAGATCATAAATCGTCCTCTGGGGTTCTGGAATATGAAAAGACTTGCATCTTTGAACGAGTTGTCTGATTTGCGGCTGCGCATCCAGAGCGAGCGCGAGATTCAATATAGCAAGCCGACCATCGTCGTCTGCGCCGGAACCGGCGGGCTCGCAAGCGGCTCCAACGATGTCATCCGAGTCATAAAACGGTACATCATCGATCACGCGTTGCAGGAAAAAATCGGGCTCAGAATCACCGGCTGCCAGGGATTCTGTGAGATGGACCCATTTGTGGTTATTGAACCCGGCCGCCATCTCTACCCCAAGCTCAGGATGGAAGATGTCCCCAGAATCATCGACTCGGCATTGCGTGGCCGCCTCGACGAGGAGTTGATCTACAGGGAGCCTCGCGAGCGCCGGCCCTGTCCTACGCAGGAGGATATACCCTTCTTCAAATTGCAGACACGGACGATCCTGGGGAATAACCAGAAGCTCGATCCTATAAGGATCTTCGACTATGTTGGACAGGGCGGATATGCGGCGCTGGAGAAAGCTCTGTTAACCCAGGACCCCGAATGGATCATCAGCGAGGTGAAGAAATCAGGCCTCAGAGGGCGCGGCGGCGCAGGCTTTCCGACCGGCAGAAAATGGGAATTGGCGCGGGCATCGGGCAAGAGTGGCGAACAGAAGTACGTTGTCTGCAATTGCGATGAAGGAGATCCCGGCGCCTATATGGACCGCAGTCTTCTTGAGGGAAACCCTCACTGCATCATTGAAGGAATGATGATTGCCGGCATAGCCATCGGGGCTGCCCAGGGATTCATCTATGTGCGCACGGAATATCCCCTGGCGATCAAGCATACACTCATAGCCCTCAGGCAGGCCCGCGACCTGGGCATTCTCGGCAAAAACATATTGGCCTCCGGAATTGATTTCGACATCGAGATCGTCCGGGGAGCGGGCGCTTTCGTGTGCGGCGAGGAAACCGCCCTGATCAAATCGATTGAGGGCCGCATGGGTGAACCAAGACAGCGGCCGCCCTATCCGATCGAGAAGGGGATCTGGGGCCATCCCACATGCATCAATAATGTCGAGACTCTGGCCAACATACCGGTCATCATCAGCCGCGGCGCTGAGGAATTCACCAAGGTCGGCGTCCCGGGAAACACCGGCACCAAGATTTTTTCCCTGGTCGGAAAGATCAAGAACACCGGCCTGGTCGAGGTGCCCCTCGGGATGAAGATCAGCCGGCTGGTTCACGACATCGGCGGCGGCCCGGTGGGCGACGCCAGGATCAAGGCGGTTCAGACCGGCGGACCCTCCGGCGGGTGCATCCCGGCGAGCATGTTCGACCTCCCCATAGATTACGACAGCCTGACTCAGGCGGGTTCGATCATGGGTTCCGGCGGCATGATCGTCATGGACGAAAACACTTGCATGGTCGACATCGCAAAATATTTCATGAATTTCCTCAAGGACGAGTCCTGCGGCAAATGCTTCTCATGCCGAAAGGGGACTCAGCGGATGCACGAGATCTTGGACGATGTCACCAAGGGCAAGGCATCTCTTGCCGACCTCGATCTTCTCAAGGAGCTGGCCGAGGTGGTGAAAGACACAACCATGTGCGGCCTCGGCCAGACCGCCTCCAATCCCGTGCTCTCGACGCTTAAACATTTCCGGAATGAGTACGAACGGCATATCTGGAACAAGAAGTGCGATGCCTTGGTCTGCCGGGATTTAGTCGGCTCGCCGTGCCAGGCGTCCTGTCCGATAGGGACAGAAGCCTGGCGTTACGTCGCTCATCTGGCGCGCGGCGAGTACCAAGAAGCCTACCGGGTGATCCGGGAGACAAATCCTTTCCCGTCCGTGTGTGCCAGGGTGTGCGATCATCAGTGCGAAGCGCACTGCAGGTTGGGAACGACCGGGAATCGACCGGTCGCGATCCGCGCCTTGAAGCGTTTTCTCACCGATACCGTGGATCCCTCAACCTACAAGCCCGTGAGAGCCGGTGCGAAATCGGCAAAGGTGGCCATTGTGGGTTCCGGCCCGGCCGGCCTGACGGCGGCTCATTATCTCTCCCTGTCGGGGTACAAAGTGACCGTTTTTGAAGCGGAGAAATCTCCCGGCGGAATGCTGACTTGCGGCATACCGGCCTACCGTCTTCCACGCAACATTCTGCAGAAGGAAATTGAATCACTGCTCGACGAGAATGTGACCCTCCGCTGCGAGCAGTCCTTGGGCAAGGATATTTCCATCGACGGGCTTTTCGAGAGCGGCTTCAAGGCCATCTTCCTGGCAATGGGGGCGCACAAGAGCCGCAAGCTGAACATCGAAGGGGAGGATATCAGCGGCATTCATCCGGCCATCAATTATCTCAAGGACTACAACCTCAGAGGCAGGAGTTCGGCCACAGGGCGGGTTGGCGTAATCGGCGGAGGCGATTCCGCGGTGGATGCCGCTCGGGTGGCGCTGCGTCAGCCGGGGGTGCAGAGCGTCACTATCTTGTACCGGCGGACACGGCAGGAGATGCCCGCATTGGCAGGCGAAGTGGACGCCGCCATCGCGGAAGGGGTGAAGCTCGAAACTCTGGTTTCTCCTTTGAAGATAATTTCCAGGGACGGCAAGCTGCACGGAGTCACTTTCATAAGAAACCAGCTCGGCGATGTCGATGCCGGCGGACGGCGGAACCCGGTTCCCGTTCCCGGCACTGAGTTCACAGCAGAGTTCGACACTCTGATCGTGACCATCGGCGACCTGCCCGATGTCGATTACATCTCCTCGATGGGCATTGAAGTCACTCCGCGGGGCACGATCCGATTCGACAAAGAGACATTGCGCACGAACCGGCACGGTGTGTTCGCCGGCGGAGACGTGGTCACCGGCCCGAACACGGTAATCCAGGCAATCGCCACGGGCAAGAGAGCGGCCAGCATGATCGACCGCTACATTCGCGGCGAGACTCTCGCCCAACCGGAAGCCGTAAAGCTGCCGCGAGCCTATGTCGAGCCCTGCCAGCTCAGCGAGGCGGAATTGACCCAAATCCGCAGGGCTGAACCTCCGCGGGCGGCAATCGAGCAACGCAGGACAAGTTTTGCCGAGGTTGAGTTGGCCCTGTCGGAGGACGACGCCCGGCAGGAGGCGAGAAGGTGCCTGCGTTGCGACCTGGAATTCACAAAACCGAAGGCAGAAGAGAATGCTGGAGGCAAGGTAGCGTGATCAGACTCACATTGAACGGCCTGAATGCATCTTTTGAGGAAGGTACGACTCTGCTCGAAGCGGCGAAGTTTATGGGCTTTCCCATTCCGACGTTGTGCCACATGGAGGGGCTTTCGCCTTACGGCGCCTGCCGGCTGTGCCTGGTCGAGATCGGCGAGGGTGACATGGCCAGGCTGGTTTCGTCATGCACGTACCCGGTCGAGGAGGGGCTGAAGGTTCGCACCGCATCGGCGCGAGTGGTGCGCGCGCGCAAGATGATGCTGGAGCTTCTGCTGGCATCGTGCCCGCAGTCGAAGGTCATTCAGGATCTGGCATCCGCCCACGGCGTGCGCCGGCAGCGCTTCCGGCAGGAATACGAGGACTGCATTCTCTGCGGCCTCTGCGTGCGCATGTGCGAAGAGCAGATGATGGCCAAAGCCATCGGTTTCCGAGGCAGGGGCGAAAAGAGAACTCTGGGGACCCCCTTCGATGTCAAGTCGGAAGTCTGCCGCTTGTGCGGCGGGTGCATGTACGTCTGCCCAGCCTGCCAGCTCCGGTGCACCTACACCGAGCCGAAACTCGCCATCTGCGGCGGCTGCGCCAATCTCAGCCCGCCCTGCCTCGAGAAAGAACGGTTTGATGACATGATGTGCTACATGGAACCCTGTGTTGCGTGTGAAATCAAAAAAGATTAAGGAGGAAGGAAATGTCGCTATCTCGCATAAATTCGTCGGCAGCTACTCTCACCAAGAACAGAACCGAAGGCTCGATTGTGCACAGTTCCGGCATGTGCGTCACCTGCGTGGACGGCTGCATCGGAATGTGTGAGATAGGCAAGTCGGCCTACAGGGGACACGAAGTGATCTACCCCCAGCCGTTTGGCGTAATCACCGCCGCCGCGGAAAAAGCCTATCCAGTGGACTATTCCCATTTCACCATCCTGGGCACTGCCGTCGGAGCCCATGGCGTGGCGCAGGACAGCGACAAGGCCATCTTCCCTGCCGTCAATCTGGAAGTCGTCTTCGGCCATGACAAAGGGCTCAAGTTCCGCTATCCCTGGATCATTCCGGGCATCGGCTCGACCGACATCGCCAAGAATAACTGGGAGGGCCTTGCGATCGGCTCTGCTTTATCCGGGACGGGCTTGACCATCGGCGAAAATGTCGTCGGCATGGACATGGATGCGGTGACCAAGAAGGGGCGTGTCGTCGACACGGTCGATCTCAAGCGCCGCGTGAAGCTTTACAAGGATTACCAGCACAAAGGTTGGGGCGCGATCATCGTTCAGGCCAATATCGAAGATACCCGGCTGGGGGCGCAGGAATACGCCATCGATAAGCTGGGCGTCGAGTGTGTGGAGCTGAAATGGGGGCAGGGGGCGAAGGACATCGGCGGCGAAGTGAAAATCCGCAACCTCGAAAAGGCGCAGACGCTTTACGAACGCGGCTATATCGTGTTGCCGGACCCGACGGATGCCAACGTGATCGACGCGTTTCGCCGGGGAGCTTTCAAGGAGTTCGAGCGGCATTCGCGCGTCGGCATGGTGACCGAAGAATCGTTCGCCAGGAGAATCGAGGAACTGCGCAAGGCCGGCGCTAAATACATATTCCTGAAGACCGGCGCTTACCGTCCCGCGGATCTCGCGCGCGCCGTCGCGTTCTCCTCGAAATACAAACTGGATCTTCTGACAGTGGACGGCGCCGGCGGCGGCACCGGCATGAGCCCGTGGCGCATGATGAACGAATGGGGCGTTCCCCCGGTCGAACTTCATTCGCTCCTTTATCAGTACGCGAAGCGCTTGGCTGAGGAAAACAGGTATGTGCCGGCGCTTGTGCTGGCCGGAGGATTCGCCTTCGAGGATCAGATTTTCAAAGGGCTGGCCCTTGGAGCGCCGTTCGTGAAGATGATAGGAATGGCGCGCGCGCCCATCGCGGCCGCCATGGTGGGCAAGACCATCGGGTTGGCGATCGATAACCGGCAATTGCCCGTTTATGTGGAACGTTTTGGGAACTCCAAGGAAGAAGTCTTCGTCACTGCCGCCGCGCTGAGAAAGGAACTGGGCGACAAGGAGTTCGAGAGGATTCCGTGCGGCGCCTTGGGACTCTACACCTACTATGAACGTCTGGCCCAGGGGCTGCGCCAGTTGATGGCCGGCAACCGCAAATTCTCGCTCCAATACATTACGCGTGACGATATTGCGACTCTCACTCACGAAGCATCCAAGATGAGCGGCATACAGTACGTCATGGATGCGGACAAGCTCGAGGTGGAGCAAATCCTCAATCACAACGGTCATGCGCCCGTCAAATCCAAAAAGGGCGTTGCCAGGCGAGCGGTCCACGCAAAATGAGCATTCTCCTTGCTGAATGCAACTCAACCAAGGGGCTGGCCATGTGCAGCCCCTTTTGTTTTTTGCCGAGCGCCGTTGACAATGACAAATGAAGAATGGTCACCGTCGTTGAAGGGTGTCCCCCCCGGACCAAGGCCCTGCTTGCCTACGGCATCTACGATTGGCGATCGAGATCAGCGTCCAAAGGCGGCGTTTTTCTGCGTCCATTTTTTGATGCTTCGAAATCCACAGCGCGGCAGGAACCACGAAATATACGGGTTCGTGGTTGCCTGATTGAGCGAGCCGATATGGTAAAATTTAATTCCATTCGCATCAATTTGCGGGAAACCGGCCGCCAGCACGTTCCGAAAGGTTCCAATGACTAAGAACCGCCGGGAAAAATCTGAGATGCGCCCGCCGGGCGCGGGTCTGCCCGGGGATTTTCGGACTTTATCGCATCGCATTCTCGACTGCGCCAATCGCGGCGAGCCTAAGGCTGACTTCCTGCTGGAAATCACCCGCCTTTTGATCGAGTTTTCCGGATGTGATGCCGTCAATATCATCTTGCGCGAAGACTGCCAGTTCTCTCGCGGCCGCGCTTCGACAGGCCAGGACGGCGCCGTCGTTCTCGACATGATCCCCGCTTCGCTCGAAGAAGGGCAAAAACACTTCGGAGACATGTCCGCTCTCGAACGCCTCAGGCAACACGTCATGAGCGGCGCCTGCGACCCGTCGTTGCCGTTTTTTACCTCGTATGGCAGCTTTTGGACCGGAGACGCCACGCAGCCCTTTTCATTGCCTCCTGCCCCGGGATCCAATGATCATGCCCAGAAAGTGAAGCTGAACGGAGAGTTCCTTTCGCTGGCCTTGATCCCCTCCATGGTCATCGAAGAAAGGATTGGCCTCCTCGAGCTGCAGAGCAAACAATCCCACTACTTCACCATGGAGGACGTTGAGCTTTACGCAACTGTGGCGCAGATACTGGGACTGGCTCTTGTCAACCAGCGCGTCCAGGCCGCGCTGCGGGAAAGAATCAAGGAACTGACCTGCCTTTATGGGATTGCCACGCTTTCGAAAAAACAGAAAGTCCCGCTGGAACAGATCCTTCAAGAGATCGCCGATCTCTTGCCTCCGGCCTGGCAGTACCCCAAAATCGCTCATGGCCGGATTGTTTTCGATGACCGGGAATTCAAGTCTCCAGGTTATTGCAGGGGCAAGGATGCGCAGCTTGCCGAAATCCTCGTCGAGGGGAAGAAGCGGGGATTTGTGGAAGTTGTCTATGCAGAACCGAAACCGGCTCTGGACGAAGGGCCATTCCTCCGGGAGGAACGCAACCTCATCAACGCCGTGGCGGTCCAGATAGCGCTGATCGTCGAACAACTTGAGGCCGACGAGAACCGGCTCAAGCTGCAGGATCAGCTCAGGCATTCCGATCGGCTGGCGACCATCGGACAGCTGGTCGCAAGCGTGACGCACGAGTTGAATGAGCCTCTGGGCAGCATTCTCGGATTTGCCCAGCTTGCCAAGAAATCACCGCAATTGTCACAGCAGACCTGCCAGGACATCGATAGGATCGTGAATGCGGCACTGCATACTCGCGAAATCGTCAAAAAGCTGACGTTGTTCTCTCGCCAGACACTGCCACGAAAAACTCGAGTCGACTTGAACAAAACGATAAGAGAGGGGCTCTATTTCCTGGAATCGCGTTGCGCGAGACTGGGGATTGAAATGAAGCAATGTCTGGCCCCCGATCTTCCGGAAATCACTGCCGATTCTTCTCAGCTCCTTCAAGTTCTGGTGAATCTGTCCGTAAACGCGATTCAGGCAATGCCCGACGGCGGCACTTTGACATTGAAAACCGAAAGGTGCGATGGATGCATCTCCCTCGTGGTGGAAGATACCGGGACTGGGATCAGCCAGGAAGTGATGGAGAAGATTTTCACCCCCTTCTTCACGACCAAAAACATCAATGAGGGGACCGGATTGGGTCTTTCGGTCGCACACGGAATCGTGACGTCTCATGGCGGCGCCATCAAGGTGTGGAGCAAGGTCGGCAAAGGGAGTCGATTCGAGATCAGATTGCCGGTGAGCAGCGCCGAGGAATGAGGGATATGATTGAAGAACAGGAATGTGTCCTGGTTGTCGACGATGCGCGCGATACGCTGGAAATCCTCGACCGAGATCTGAGTGCGCATGGCTATCGCGTGTTCACTGCTCCAGGCGTCGACGAGGCTTTGAGGATCCTGGAATCAACTCCCGTCGACCTGGTGATCACGGACTTTATGATGCCCAAGAGGAACGGCCTCGATCTGGTGCGACATATCAGGGAGAACCTTGCGAACACCGAAGTAATGATGATTACCGGTTACGGCTCGATCGGGGGCGCCGTCAACGCGGTCCGATCGGGCGCCGAGGATTATCTGACCAAGCCGTTCACAGAAGAAGAGTTGATCGCGGCTGTGGAAAGGACCCTCGACAAGGTCCGCCTGCGCCGTGACAGCCAGGCTCGAGCGGGCACGAAAACGGCGGCGCCGCATGGGCTGATTGCGCAATCAAGAGCCATGCGGGACATATTCGCTGTCATGCAGCGTGTGGCGCCTAATTCTGCGACGGTCCTGATCTCCGGTGAAAGCGGCACCGGCAAGGAGCTGGTCGCCAGAGCCATCCACTATGCCAGCCCCCGCGCCGCTGCTCCGTTCCTGCCGATTAACTGCGGCGCCATCCCGCAGGAGCTTTTCGAGAGCGAGCTTTTCGGACACGTGAGAGGGGCCTTTACCGGGGCCATCGAATCTCGAGCCGGTTTTTTTCAGACGGCCGACGGCGGCACCATTTTCCTGGATGAAATCAGCGAAATGAAACTAGGGCTGCAAGTCAAACTGCTGCGCGTGCTCGAGGACCGTGAGGTTTACATGGTGGGGGCGACGCGGCCTGTGAAAGTGGACATCCGGATCATCGCGACCACCAACAAAGATCTTATGAGCCTGGTAAAGAAAGGAGCTTTCCGTGAGGACCTCTATTTCAGGCTTTTGATCATAACCATCGCCATACCGCCATTGCGCCGGAGAGAAGAAGACATCCTGCTCCTGGCTCATCACTTTGCGGTCACATCCGCTAATGAATTCGGCAAGCCGATCCCCCGCTTTACGCACAAGGCCCTCGAAGCTCTGAAGAATTACGATTGGCCCGGCAACGTGAGGGAACTCAAAAATGTCGTCCAGCGCCTCGTCCTCATGTCGGATACCGGGATCATCGACGTCACCGACCTCCCGCCGAATATGCGTTTCTCGATTTCATTTCATACGGGACTGAACCGCACCCTTGCGGAAGTCGAGAGCGAACATATTCGCAGCGTCACGGCCAGCGTGGGCGGCAACAAGACCAAGGCGGCTGAAATCCTCGGCATCGATCGCAAGACCTTGAGAGAAAAGCTGAAGGATCGCCACGAAGATCCCGAGAAGTCTTGAAGTGCCGGATAATTCGGTTCTTGTATGGCTTGACAGGGGGTTACCGGATAAGGGAAAAGAAACTTTCTGATCTGCGCGCAGAACTAATATCAATGGGAATTCTGGAAAATCCAGCCCATCCGAGCTTGCGTCGGACTTAGGAGCCAGTCCAAGGACCAGGAGTGGGCGCGCACAGGGGGGTACGATCACCCAGCTGCTGCAATATCAGGTCCGCGGCTCGTTGCATTCCTCGCGCCGCGGCGGGGCTCAAGGACTCGCCGAATGTCCACGCATCCTGTGCCTGGATGCCGAAGATGCTGACCTCCCGCGGCATGGCCAAACCGAGCCGATCACCCAGCTTCAGAGCTGTGGGCAGATCGATCTCGTGGACCGATCGCAGCTTGAGGGATGTCCGCAAATCATCCGGAGCTATCGGAAGAACGGTCCCGGCCTCCAAGTTGTCGAACTGGATGCAATCCACCAGGATCACCCGGTCCCATCCGGCCATCAGCTCCATGAGAGCAAAACCGGCCACCTCAGTCTCGACAATGTCCGGTTTGGCGCCGTCGCCGGACTCAGCGAGGCGGCGGGCAACCTCCCGCACTGTGAAGATGCCCACGCCATCGTCGCTGAGGATCGTGTTGCCGAGGCCAATGATGCGAGTTTTCATGCCAGTTCGATCCATGATTCAGGGACGGCATTCCTTGCGGATGACTTCCCCTGCCGCGTTCTTCACTTCAACCACAAGAGGCATCTCGCCCGGAAGCGAGTGAGTGGCGCACGAGAAGCACGGGTCGTACAGCCGGAACGCCATTTCAACCATGTTCAACAGCCCCTGCCCTATCTCCTTGCCGGGCTGGATGAGCTTCTGGGCTGCCCTCTTGATCGACATGGAAATTGGCGCGTGGTTGTTCGTCGTGCCGACGATGAGGTTGGCTTCGGTCACCAGCCCCTTCTTGTCGGTCTTGAAGTGATGCGTAAGAATTCCACGAGGCGCCTCCACGATCCCAACACCTTCTTGCGGTGTTTCGGTGGGCAGTGTCCGGAAGTTGGGCGAAGCGATCTCGGGGTCTTCGGCCAACTCTAGCATTCTTTCGGCCGCATACATCAGCTCGATGAGGCGCGCCCAGTGCGTGGCCAGGAGCTTCTTGACCGGCTTGCCGCCCAGCGTCTTATACATCTTCTCGTACTCCGCGTGCGCCAACGTCGTGGCCATGCCGTCGGCGGCGTTCAGCCGGGAAAGTGGCGTGGCCTGGTACAGGCCGGACTCTGGACCGTCCACAAAACCCTTCCAGCCGATTTTCTTGAGGAACGGGAATTTCAGATAGGTGAATTTCTCCACGTGCTCCGCTATGTAGTCCAGATACTCGTGGTCCTTGTACCGGAAGACTTCTTTGCCTTTCTGATCAACGACGCGGTGATCGCCATGGTAGAAGTTCACGAGGTTTTTCTCATCCACCGTGCCGATCCAGTACGTGTCCAATTCATAAATGTCGGACAGGATGATATCGAGGTAGGTCTTGTTGTTCAGAACCACGTCCTCGAAAAGCTTCAGGGAGAACTTTGCGAACTCAACGCATGATTTGGCCTTCTCGATGATCTCGGTGCGCTGCTCCTCGGTAATCCCTTTTGATACCCCACCGGGCAGAGTCCACACCGGGTGCGTCGAGCGGCCGCCGACCATGATCTGAATGTCCTGGCCAATGGCACGGTGTTTAAGAACTTCGCCGGCAACCGGGATGCCCACTTTTTCCACAATTCCGAGGATGTTGCGCTTTGCCGGATCGGCGTCCGGCCCGACGACGAAATCAGGGGCGGCCAGGGCATAAAAATGCGCGATATGGCTATGAAAAAAGTGCGCGCTGTAGTAAAGCTCCCGCAGCTTCTTGGCCGCCGGAGGAGGATCGACCTTATAGACCGCGTCTACTGCCTTGCCTGCGGCCAGGTGGTGGGCGGCCGGGCAAACGCCGCAAATGCGCGACACGACGCGGGGAACTTCCTCGATCGGCATTCCCTCGATGAATTTCTCGAAGCCACGCAGCTCGGGCACCTGGAAATAGCAGTTCGCGACGCCCCCGTCGTCGTTCAGGAAGATCTCGATCTTGCCGTGTCCTTCCAGCCGGGTAATAGGATCAATCGATATGCGTTTCATAACGTCTTCCTTCTCAAGAGGGATGCGGGAATTCCAAAGCGGTTGAAGCTTCTCAGAGTATCGGGAACCTCTGCGAGAATCCGTTCTATTTCGGCTTCATCTTTGGACTCGATGACCGACGCTATGGCTGAGACTGCCTTTGCGCCCTGGTCGAGGACTCCGGGTGGCGGCCCGTAGCAGCCGCGGCACGCTACCCCGGAGAGCTGGCAGCGTGTGTCGCAGCCTCCCCTGGTGACGGGACCGAGGCAGAGGAAACCCTGCTCCAGGTAGCAGGTCTCCTGCTCGGGCTGCGCCGTGGCGATGCGTTTGAAACTCGAGATTTTTTTCTCGTTCTTTTTGCGCGGGCATTCGTCGCACTGCGTCTTCTCCGAGGCTCCGACCACTGAACCCTTGGGTGGGAGTTGTCCGCCTACGATCACCTGGACGACCGCCCAGATCTGCTTCGGTGTCGGTGGGCAGCCAGGCAGATAATAATCGACATCGACCACCTGGTCCAGGCACTTGACCGTGTCGTAGAACTCAGGGATCGTGAGTTCCCCTTCGGGCATTTGGGTCTTGGTCTGTGGCTCCACGCCGTCGGGATTAACCGTGGACTGCGAGTCGTGATAGACCCGCTTAAAGATCGCCTTTCGATCGAAGAGGTTTGCGAGCCCGGGGATGCCCCCGAGATGTGCGCATGTGCCGAAGGCCACCAGAACCTTGGACTTTGCCCGTAAAAGGCGCGCCAGGTGTTCGTTCTCTGAGTTTCGGACGGCGCCGTGAAAGAGCGTCACGTCTATGTGCCCGTCCGGCATCGCTTCCACGTCGTCGTACTTGAAATCCAGCGCGATGGGCCAGAAAACGATATCCGCGGCAGCGGCTATATCCAGGATTTTCTCGTGCGTGTCGAGGATGGCCACGTCGCATCCCCCGCAGGCGGCGGCCCAGTACGATGCCAGCCTTAATTTCGCCATCCGTCCCTCCGATTTCAATCAAAGTTCAAAGATACCAAGCACTTCAGTTCGGCATGTCAGGACGCTCAAGCAGGAATCTTTTTCTTCCGTGCCGTCCCGAAATGTGCCGGCCCCAGTTTCCTCACATCCTCGGTGATCTGGTTTACAACTTTTGCCCATCGGTCCCCTTCAGATGCCGAGACCCATTCAAGCCGGAATCTTCCTGGTTCGACGCCATAGTCCGCCAGCATTTTCTTAAAGAGGGCCATTCTCCGCATGGTCTTGTAGTTACCCTCGATGTAGTGGCAGTCCCCGGGGTGGCAGCCGGCCACGAGGACTCCGTCGGCGCCGTCAGCAAACGCCTTCAAGATGAAGGTCGGGTCTACCCTGCCTGAACACATGACGCGCAGTACGCGCACGTTCGGGGCATACTTGATACGAGCGGTCCCCGCCAGATCCGCGCCGGTATAGGAACACCAGTTGCAGAGGATTCCCACGATCTTAGGCTCGAACGTCATACAGCGCTCCTTCCATCTCGGCAAACAACTGCTCATCGGTGAAGTGCCTTGCTATGATGGCAGCACTCGGGCATGCCGCGGCGCACGTGCCGCATCCTTTGCAGAGGACGTCGTTGATGACGGAGATCTTCTTTTCCTCGTCAAAGCTGATGGCCGACAGGGAGCAAAGCGTATTGCAAATCCTGCAGCCGGCGCATTTCTCCGCATCCACGACGCTGGTTGCGGATTCGACCTCGATTTCGCCCTTGGCCATCAGGGACTGGACCAGTGAGGCTGCCGCCGAGGCTTGGGCCACGGTATCGGGGATGTCCTTAGGCCCCTGGCATGCGCCTGCGATATAGATCCCGTCGGTTGCGGTCGACACCGGGGCCAGCTTCGGATGCCGTTCCATAAAGAACCCGTTGCCGCAGCTTATGTGGAAAGTGCGCGCCAGTTGGGCCGCGTCTTCCCCGGGATTCAAGCCGGTCGCGAGGACCACCATATCCACCGGGATGCGCCGGACCTGGCCGATGAGTGTATCTTCAACCCTGACTACCAGCTTGCCTACCTCTTTCTCGTTTAAGGGAAAATCGGTCACCGATGCGGCACGTCCCCGGATGAACCTCACCCCCTCCTCAAGGAGCCGGTGATAAAACTCCTCATAGCCTTTCCCGACGCAGCGCATGTCGATGTAGAAGTTATAGACTTCGGCGCCGGTCTTCTCTTTGATCAGGTGCGCGAATTTCAGGGCGTACATGCAGCAGACGCGGGAGCAGTACTTGTTGTGGCGCTCGTCACGGCTTCCGACGCAGTGAATGATGCCCACCTGCTTGGGCTCCTGGCTGTTGGCGAGCAGGATCTTGCCTCCGGTCGGGCCGGAAGCACTGTTCATCCGCTCAAATTCCAGGCCGTCCAGGACATTCTTGAATTTTCCATAACCGTATTCCGGAATGACTCTGGGATCGGCCGGCTTGAAGCCGGTGGCCAGGATCACGGCGCCGACGTCAATCTCCTCGATCTGGTCCGTCTGCTTGTGGTCGATCGCTTTGACTTCGCACACCTTCTCGCACACCTTGCACTCGTCGGTTTTGAAGTGAATGCACGAGTCATGATCGATGACGGGCTTGTGCGGGATTGCCTGCATGAACGGGATGCCAATGGGAGTCAGCGGGCCAAGCGGCAGCGCCTGGCGAACCAACTCGGCATCGTTCTCGATGCGAATGGCGCCCGTCGGGCAGACATAGGCGCATGCCCCGCAGGCAATGCACCTGGGAGAGGCCTCGCCGTAGGCCGTCGAGACCTCACGAGTCGTGCCCCTGCCGAAAAAGCCGAGCACGTTGGCGCCGACGACATCGGAGCAAACCCGCACACACAGCCCGCACAGTATGCAGTCATCGTCTCCGCGGCCGAATCTCGGCTCGACGATGCCGTACTCCGCGGCGAGCTTTTCCAGGATTGGGACATGGCCGCAACGCGACATGAGCCACTCGATGATCAGCTTTCGGTCACGCCGCACGCGGTCGGAGTTGGTCAGCACCTCGATGCCGTTGGTTGCAGGATAATTGCAGGCCGTCACCATGCGGACGCGTTTGCCCGAGCGCACCTCGACGGTACAGATGCGGCAAACGCCGTAGGGCTCCAGGATCGGGTGATGGCACAGCGTGGGGATTTTGATTCCCAGTTTTTCGGCAATCGCCAACACTGGCGTTCTGTCGTCGGCTGTAGTCTCGATTCCGTCGATCTTGAGCTTGATGGTTTTCATGCTGCATGACTCCTCGGAACCTTCTGAATTGCTTCCCGCTTGCACATCTCGACGCAGGCGCCGCACTTGATGCAGAGTGTCTTGTCGAGCAGGTGCAGTTTCTTGACCTCGCCCATGATTGCCTTGGTCGAGCAACCGGCAACACAGGCGTGACAACCGTCGCATTTTTCCGGGTCAATGACGTATTCGATCAGATCTCGGCAGGCGCCCGCCGGGCACACGTGATCCTTGATGTGGGCGTCGAATTCTTCCTTGAAGTACTGAATCGTGGAGAGGACCGGATTGGATGCCGAAGTGCCGAGAGCGCACAGGCAACAATCCTGCATCACGGCCCCGATTTCTCGGAGAAGGTCGATATCCTCCGGGCTGCCCTTGCCCTGGGTGATCCGGTTGAGCGCGTCCAGTGAGGTCCTCAAACCCTCACGGCACGGGACACACTTGCCGCAGGATTCTTCGGTGAGGAAGGAGATAAAGTATCGGGCCACTTCCACCATGCAGGTCTGGTCGTCCATCACGATCATCCCGCCCGATCCCATCATCGACCCGGCGCCAGTCAGGCTGTCGAAATCCACGGGCATGTCGAGAAGCTCTTCAGGCAGGCAGCCCCCCGACGGCCCTCCCGTCTGGACCGCTTTGAACTTGCGCCCCCCGGGAATGCCTCCGCCGATGTCAAAAACGATCTCCCGCAGGGTGATCCCCATCGGGACCTCGATCAAGCCCGTGTTATTGACCTTCCCCACCATCGAGAAGACCTTGGTTCCGCTGCTGCCATTCCAGGGGTTTTCGCTGACTTCGCCGGTGCCCATGGAAGCAAACCACTGCGCGCCCCGGTTGATGATGAGGGGCACGTTCGCCCAGGTCTCCACATTGTTCAAGTTGGTGGGGCGGTTCTGATAACCGTACTCGACCGTATGGATGTACTTGGCCCGCGGCTCGCCTACCTTGCCCTCCAGCGAGGCCATCAATGCCGTGGACTCACCGCAGACGAATGCGCCGGCGCCCTGGACGATCTCGATGTCAAAATTCATCCCGGAGCCCAGGATGTCCTTGCCCAGCAGTCCGTAGTCCCGCGCCTGATCGATCGCTTTCAGCAGGCGCTGGCGAGCCAGCGGGTATTCATGCCTGATGTAAACGAAGCCTTCCTGGCATCCGATGGCGCGCGCGCCAATGATCATGCCCTCGAGCACCGCGTGCGGATCGCTCTCGATGATGCTCCGGTCCATGAAGGCGCCGGGATCACCCTCGTCGGCGTTGCAAACGATGACCGGTTCGACCCCCCGCGCCTTGGCGGCATGACGGCAGGTCTCCCACTTGATGCCGGTCGGGAATCCGCCGCCGCCGCGGCCCCTCAGTCCCGAACTCTTGATTGCGGTTATGATCTGCTCCGAGGTCATCTCGGTCACAGCCTTGGCCAATGCCGAATATCCGTCGACGGCGATGTAGTCGTCGATCCGTTCGGGGTCGATAATGCCGCGATTCCGGAGCACGACCAGCTTTTGCTTGGCGAAGAACGGGATGTCCTTCAGCGCGGGGATGTGACTCTTCTCAGCCGGCGGCGAGTACATCAGGTTCTGGACCGGCCGCCCCTTCAGCAGGTGCTCCTGGACCAGGTGCGCGGCCGACTTCTGATTGACGCCGCAGTAGAAGATGCCCTCCGGCTGGACGATCACGATGGGACCCTGAGCGCAAAATCCCTGGCAACCCGTGCGGATCACCTGGACCTCGCCTGCCAGGCCTTGTTTCTGCACCTCGGCCTCCAGTGCTTTAGCCGTGCCGAACGAGTCCCCGGAAACGCATCCTGTTCCTGCGCAAACTAGAACATGTGTGCGAAATGCCATTGTCTTCATGCCTCCCCGCCGGCCCCTTAGCCGGTCGTTTCACAACCGCTCGCAAGGGCGAAATCGGTGACGATCTTCCCCTCGAGCACGTGTTCTTTGAGCACCCTCACAATCCTCTCGGGCTTCAGATCGACATACTTGACCGGGGGCTGGCCCGTCAGTTCCACGGTAGCCATGGGCTCCCGGCTGCACAGGCCCGCGCAACCCGAGGTCGTCACGATGACATCCGCCACCTTCAGGTTCTCAATCTCCGCCAGCAGCGCTCCCATGACCTCGCGCGCACCGGCGGCAATGCCGCAAGTTCCCATGTGCACGGTGACCCTGGCGCGCGCTGCGCCCGACCGCAGCGTTAGCGTCTGCTTCCCCTGTTCGCGTATGCTCTTTAAATCTTCAATGGACAGTCTCGGCATGTGCCGCCTCCTTTCCCCGGTAACGCTTGATTATCCTCGGCACGGCCGATTGCTTCAGCTTGCCGTGCACGTCATGACCCACGGTGATCACCGGCGCCAGCCCGCAGCAGCCCACGCAGTTCACGGTGTCGAGGCTGAACTGCATGTCCGTCGTCGTTTCACCCCTCTTGATCTTCAGCTCACGTTCGAGCGCCTCGACCAGCTGGGGCCCGCCCTGAATGTTGCAGGCCGTGCCCATGCAGACATGGACCTGGCAGCGGCCTAGGGGTTTCAGGCTGAAAGCCCTGAAGAAGGTGGCGATCGAGAGGATGGAAGTCAGCGGCGTGCTGATTTGAACCGACAACTCCTCGAGCACTTCCCTGGGAAGGTAGCGATACTCTTCCTGGCAGTCGAGCAGGATAGCGATCATATGACTCTTCTTGCCGTCATGCCGGTCAACGATCTCGCGAACTTTGGCGACGTTCATCATGTTTGGTCTCCACAATCACGAATGCAATCTCGGCGAAACGCTTGGCCTGCCCAGGCCAGCCTCGCCCTTACGTATGGCCTCACGCAGCGTGGCCAGTCCATCCGGTGAAGCCAGGTTGGCACCGGAGGAGCGCAGGATGTTCGCGTTCAATTCAAAGGCCTCGCTCTCCAGGCAATGCTTAAAACGGATATCCAGGTCCGGGTGGCTGACCAGCAGCACCATGAGAGTCGTTTCTATGTCTCCCACCGGCGCCCTGTCGAAGTGATGGTACTGGAAGGTCGCGCGCACGCGGCTGCCAACCCCTGGTTTGGAGTCAATCTCAATCTTGCCTCCAGCCGCGCGTGCGGCTTCGCTCAGCAACGAGAGGCCCATTCCCACCTTGCGCGTTGTTCGAGTGGTATAGAACGGATCCGTGGCCTTGGCGAGGATCTCCCCATCCATCCCGCGCCCATTGTCGTGCACTTCAATGATCAGCCGGTCCGCGGATGGATACTCCAATAGATCTATTTCAATTGCCGTGGCGCCCGCCTCGATGCTGTTTTGTGCGAGATCGAGGATATGCAACGCAAGATCCTCCATGGGCCTTCCTCCACCGAGAATTGCCCTGCCGTCCTTGTCCGCAAACGCCCGGCGCAGTTCGTCCAGCGTCGGCTCTCCCAGCAGCAGGAATGTCACAGCCTTGCCCACGTCCTTGGGCTCGTGCGCATCGGAAGCGCAGACGAGCGGGAACTCACCTTTCGGAGCGAATGCCGCACGCCCCTCCGGAAGGGTCGTCCGGGATGAGATCTCCAGAGCATCCAGCGCCAGCCCTTGAGGGATCATGCCGAGCTGGCCGATGATCCCGTTTCTTTCCCGGTCGACATGCGAGGCAACCGCGAGCCCCTGGACATCGTGGATAGCAGCAACGACCCGATCCACACTGAGGGTGGTCGCACCGGATAGGAGGTGTTCGTCAAAGCCCAGTACCTCCGCATGCTCGTTGGCAATCACCTGGGGCCCGAAGACGCGTTCATCGTTACGCCCCGGCAATAAACTGTAGATCTTGGCCTGAAGCGCGAGCGCGGCCTCGATATCGGGCAGCAACCCCAGAATGTGAGCCTCCTCCGCCGTGGTGATCTCCATGCCGGCGATGACTGCCATGCCTGCGGCGCGCCCCGCCCGCGCCACGGCGGCTACATTCTCAGCCGAGTTGTGATCGCACACGGCTACTGCGTCGAGCCCGGCTCGGATGGCGGCATCGACCAACCCCGCAGGGTGCATGTCGAGCACCGCACAAGGCGAGAGGCAGGTGTGCAAGTGGGTATCGATCACAAACACCTTCAGGCCGACCTCCTTCCCCGGACGCCCTGACTGTAGAGAATCCCGGCCACATCGAAGGCCGGCAATTGGGTGCTGATGATGGGGATGTGTTCCTCCTCAGCCCTGGCTACCGCAGCCTCTTCCGGCTGGCGGCCATTTACGACCACGATACCTGCCAGGCTCTTGAGCTGCGCGACCGCCACGATGTTCACGTGCTTCTGCATTGTCACCCACAGATCCCCTTCGCGACCGTTCCCCATGGTGTCCGAGAGCAGATCCGACGCATATCCCCCGCGCACTTCCCGTGTGGCCGCGCAGGCGGCCCCGGCAACCACCGTTCCCTGGATTTTCCCAGCAGCTTCCGCAACCGTCACAGTTGCCTTCCTTTCGCGGGTCTCTGAAGCTGTACCAGGCGAACCAGGTCCTCCACCCGGTTCGCAAGCTCGTGCTGCCAGAAGAAGGTGCATGATTCCCGCTCTACTTCTCCCAAGATCACATCCTCGGCAAACGCCCGGCATGAAGGGGCGCCACAGGCGCCGCAGTCGATGCCCCGCAGTTCAGAAAAAAGCTGATCGCGCTCCCTCATCTTGGCGATCGCCCCGGAGATGTTCTCGTCCAGCGGCCTGAGCGGCCGGCTGGAAAAAGGCTCGTCCATCAGGAAACTTCCCTTCCGGTAGCAACGCTCCACCTCCTGCCGGTCCACGACCGGGCCGGCCGGGAGTTTCTGGCACAGCTTGACTATTCTCCCACGTGCAACGTACGGATTCTCCACGGTGAGGCAACCGCTCACGCATCCCTCGGGGCAGGCGTGACACTCGATGAATGAGTACTTCCGGAGCTTTCCCTTGGCAACGTCGTCGAGTATCCGGATTACGTTGGGCAACCCGGCCACGGACAGGGTGTTCTCCGCGGGCACCGATCTCGGCAAGCCGCCCAGAAAGGCCCAACTCACACCGGAGGCCGTCTCGCCCGCATCCATCCTCACCTCCGCCATTCGAATGCTGGAGACAGCCGGAGCCAGAGTTTGAAACAGATCGGTGATGGAGACCGCCGCATCCAGATATGAGTCCGTCATACCAGGGTGTTCAAGGATTGCCACGATTTTGGCGGGACACGGAGTGATGTAGACAGCCCCGATCCGGTCGGCACGCAACCCGGTCTCCGCTGACTTGCGGGCTTTTGCGTCTCTGGCTGAGATCTCGCGTGGGGACAAGATCGGCAGCAATTGCCCGACGAATTCGGGGTACTTCACCTGCACAAGCCGCACGACGGTGGGGCAGAATGACGAAATCAAGGGATACTGGCCGCGATACTCGCTCAGGAAGATTTCGGTGGCGACGCTCACGGCGTCACAGGCTGCAGATAAAGGCTCTATGTCGTCGAATCCGCAGCGCTGCAAAGCCGCTACGATGATCCCGGGGGGCAACTCCTCATCGAACTGGGCATATAAGGCAGCCGAGGGTATCGCCACCAGGCAGTCGAATTTGGAAAGATCCGCCATCTGGTCCGTCAGAGGTACGATGGCACCCTCCTCGCAGACCTTGATACATTCCCCACAATCGATGCAACGGTCATCCAGCTTCATTGCCCGGCCCTTGCGAACCCGCACCGCTGCTGTC
>Ga0315284_10003090_pt1 | contig 23723 bp, 23 predicted proteins | sample YL17G09_16_MG_FD_203696 | JGI IMG/M metagenome (GOLD analysis project Ga0315284, IMG submission 203696) | Sediment microbial communities from Yellowstone Lake, YNP, Wyoming, USA - YL17G09_16 | ecosystem: Environmental > Aquatic > Freshwater > Lake > Sediment | place: USA: Wyoming | collected...
TTATAAATATGTTTTGTAAAATCTTTAAAAGATAAATTTTTATATGCTAAATAGAGATATTTTATATTATTCATTTTTAACCTTGAGCATATTGTATTTTTTTACTTGGAAATTCTGTTGATAAATATTGTTCTTTTGTGTGTATATCTGCTGGATAGGTTATTTTCCATATTTTGAATGGGCCAATTGGAGTTGTTCTGTAAAAAGCTAAAGGCCATTTATCTTGATCATTATAAACTTCTGTAAAATGATCCCATTTTTTATTTAATAAATAAATTTGTGAAAATAATGTTCTTCTTAGTCTCTCAGATAAATAAAGACCCCCACCTAAAATATTAGCCTGACCATTTGATTGTATTTGTGGTATTATTCTAAAGCAGCCTTTTATATCAGAAGTTTGAAAATTAATTTCTTGCTCGTTAAAGAATACACATTCTAAAAGTAAATCTATTCTTTGATTTTGGTAAAATGTTACTGCAATTGGTTGTCCAATTGTTAAAGATTCATTATTAAGCTTTGTTGGTAATATTATTCCTCCTATAACTGCTCTACCTTTAGGTAATAATTTTCCTTTGTAAATTAAATCTTCATCTAATGTAAAACCACCTGTATAAACATATAAAGTTTCATTTCTTGTTTCTTGTGTAGCTTTAGGTTCCATATAAAATGTTCCTACTTGAGAGAATCTATCATAATTTTCATCAGAGCCAATACTACTATATGCTCCATATTTACCAATTTCATCAGAAATTATTAAAACATATGATACATTATGTGTTTTTAAAAATTCTAAAGCTTCTGTTTCATTTTGAGCTGTTAATAAGTGTCTCCCTAAATAATAATTCCATACTGAAATCCAATTACCACCATCAGTTACAGTTGTTCTTTCCCCACCACCTTGAACCCAGTAACCATAGTCCCACCAATGTGCAAATACTGCATCTTTTGGTGTATTCTTTCTAACCCAATCCATTGCTAATTGCCATTGTTGATTGTAACCTGGACCTGTATTTTTTGCTGAAATATAAACATCTTGAGTATCATTTACTAAACTACCATTCATAAATGGTGCAAATAATAATATTAATACTAAAATGATAATACTATATTTTGTTAATCTATCTTTTGAATTATAGGCTATTTCTAAACCACGGACTAAAGCATAAGATGCTAAAAATGATATTATTATAGATAATGTAAATACATTTCTTATTGCAGATAAAGCTGCAATACTCATTAATATAAATAGTATAAATATAAACATATATTTTTTGTCTGTATTTATAATATTATTAAATAATTCTTTATTTTTATAAAATGTTTTAATATAAATATATATTATAATTAGAATAAAAAGAATTGGTATTACTAAAAATAATAGGTATGATAAAGTTGTATTACCATTTAGTATAGAACTTTGTGAATATCTACTAAATATGAATGAGAATATTGTTATTCCATAAAGAAATGTAAATAATATAGTTTTATGTTTTAAATGCTTAATCATATCATAAAATAAGATTATAGAACCTAAGATGAATAATATAACAAATATCCAGCCTAAATCAGAAATCCATGTTGAAACATAGGGTCTTGCTGATTCTGCAACTGTTAAGCCAAATCTTGTTTCTATTGTCATAGAACCAATCATTTTTAAGAAAAGGTATTTAATTTGATTTAATAATACTATAAAATCAGAAGTAATTATAGTTCCTATTATTATTAAAACTAAAGCCATTAAAAAACTAAATATACCTAGAGGAATTTTTCTATCTATTTTTTCTTTGATTTTAAAAAAATTTGATTTTATTATAATATAATCTACAATTACCATTAGTAATGTAAAAAATAACATACTATATGTTGGCATATGTAATAAACTAAAAAATCCACCATATTTATTTGTAAAAAATGACATAATAAATACAGTAAAAATAAACCATGATGTATATATATAGGAATCTTTTTTATCAAATTTGTTTAAAAATAATTCTACTAAAGTAAAAAATACAATGGTCATTGTAACATAACTAACACCACCCCATGCTAACGCCATTAATCCTGTAAAAATTCCTGCTAAAGATCCAAAAATTATATTATTACTAATTTTTTTAGACTGCCATGCAACAACATAAAAATAAAATGAAATTATCATCAATAATATACCAAGAGCTTCTTTATCTGAAAAACCAGTTATTGTTCTTGATAAAAATGATGGGATAACTGTTAAAAATGCACATGATAATAAAGCAATTCTTGAATCAAATAATCTTCTGATTAATAAAAATAAAAATATAATAGATATAGCAAATGTTATTGGTGGATAAAGAATATCAATTAATTCTATAGTTACATTTGGAATGAATATATGAATGAATTTATATAAATATACTATAAAATATGATAAAAAAGTATTTTCTATAGACATATTAGCACCAAGTGGAAAATATCTCATTGTATCAATAGCATATAATTTACCATGTTCTAAGATATATTTAGCATATCTTAAATAAGCAAAAGAATCGAGTTCCATTGGGATATATTTACCTGTTGTGATATCTTTTAATAAAGATAAATTTCTAGTTCTTATGTAGTAACCTAACCAAATTATAAAAGTTAATAAAGAATATATTATATATTTCTCATTTTCTTTTATTAATTTAAATATGTTCTCTTTTCTCTGTTTAAGTTCATCTGGCATATTTAGAAAAATAAAGGAGTCATAAATACTTCAAGTAATGATGCAATAAATAAGACAAATATACCTAAAACAACTAAATCTAATGCATCAAATAATATTTTTTTAAAGTGACCACTTCCAAAATCATGTCTTATTACAGCAACTGAAATAATGCCTCCTGCTAACCCCCCTATAAAATAAGCTAATATTTCTGGGACACCATGGATAGAATATCTTAGTAAACCAAGTGAAAAAACACCAAAATAACCTGCTACTTTTGTTAAACCAATAGAATTGGCATACATACTCATATTATTTCTTATAAATGTTCCAATAGCAGCACTTATAACAGATGCATTCCAAGTTAAAATAAAAATAGCACCAGCACCATAAAAAAATGAGAAAAATATACAAAATAAAAATACTTTAACATTATTTGAAAAGATCTGTAATAAAACTCCAGATGTTGTTGATGCTGAATTTATAGAATGACCTATTACTTTTGAGTTTATTGATTTAATAGTTTGCAATTGGATATGAAAAGTTTGTTCAATTGTATTTTCTGGTAAAAAAACATACCAAATAGAAAAAGCTAATAAAAAACCTAAAAATAAAAACATAAAAAATAATAATGCTTTACCATGTTCTTTAATTAATAGACTTTCTTTTGTTATAGATAAATCTTTTTCTTCTTCAAATTTTAAAGTATTATACATTAATGGAACTGTTGCTGTTACTGTTAAGAAAACCATAACTAAACTAGCTTGTTCTCTAAATATCCATAAAGCTAAAAACATGGCTACTGAAGAATAGAGTAAACCTATAAAAAATAAATCCCATGGTTTTTTTTCAGCCTTTAAAGGTGTTGTTATTGACTCAAGTACCATTAATCAATTTTTAATAAAAAAGAGTTTATATAGTTTTTGTATATATCTATATTAAAATTTTTTGTATTCTATACTATAAGGTTCTTCATTTTTTTGATTATAATAAATTTTGACCATTATATCTGCTAAAAACCCAAAAATAAGTAATAAAAATCCTAGTATTATTAATAAAACTGAAAATAATAATAAAGGTCTATTCCCTATTAATTGATTAAATATAAATTTATCAATTAATAAATAAATACCTAAAATAAAACCAATTAATGAAAATAATATACCCAGACCACCAAAAAAATGTATTGGTCTTGTAGAATAATCCATCCAAAATTTTAAAATTAATAAATCTAAAAAACCTTTTATTAGTCTTTTACTACTATATTTTGTTTTTCCATGTAATCTTGATAAATGTCTAACTTTAATTTCTGTGATTTTATATCCTTTTAATTTTAATAAAGCAGTAATATAACGATGCATTTCACCATGTAATTTTAGACCTCTTACTGCTTCTTTTGTAAAAATCTTTAATGTACATCCTGGATCATGAATTTCTTCTTTTAATATCAATCTTTTTAATAATCTTGCACATGATGAAGATAATTTTTTAAAAAATGGATCTTTTCTATCATATCTCCATCCAACTACGAGATCATATCCTTCTTTTATTTTATGTATCAAACGTGGAATATCTTTAGGATCATTTTGTAAATCTGCATCCAGAATTATCATATAATCTCCGGTTGCATATTTTAAACCAGCATCTAGTGCTGCTGTCTGACCAAAATTTTTTCTGAATTTTATAATTTTTACATTTTTATCTTTTTTTCTTAGATCTTTAACATAATTTAAACTATTATCAGTAGAACCATCATCAACATAAATTATTTCATATTTATATTTCATATAGTTTAAAACAGATTTAAGGCTATTATAAAGAGGTTTTATGTTTAATTCTTCATTATAAATTGGCAATACTATACTTAATTTCATTTTGAGATTAGCTTAGTATATTATATAAAAAGCTTTTGAATTATTTATTCTTTTTATAAAGTTTTAAAACATTATATTCTTTAACTAATTTAAATTCTTTAGGTGGAGAAGGGTATTTATCATCTTTATAAGCTATTAAATAGTCTATATCATTATAATTTCTATTGTCTGTTCTTTCATATAAAAGTATCAATTTCATCTTTTTTAATATATTTATTTTTGGTTTTGCTTCTAGTTCATATTCTGAAAAAATAGACTTATTTGTTTTACTCATATCATATTCATCAAATGTAATAAATTCCTTAATATCTTTACCCCAATATAAAGTTGAGAATACAAATGAGTCTACAAAATAATTTGAGGTGCCTGAAATAAAACTTTTATTTGGATATTCTTTTGCTATATTATTAAGGTCTTGCTCCATTAATTTATCTTCTTTATCTATAAAAAAGGGGTATACTGCTATTCCAATTACAAATAAAGAAATAATTATGCTGATTATTAGTTCTTTTTTATTGATTAATCTACTTATTAATATTATTATTAAAGGAGATATTACTAGTAGATATCTTACTTGAAAATAATTTGGATAAATTAATAATATAGCGCTTAATATTAAAAAAATTAATTCTTTTTTATTTTCTTTTATATTTAATTTATATAATTTATATAATAATGGTGAAATTATAAAAATAGATATTAAGTATAATATATAAAATGGTGTTCTCTGTGGCAAGTATACTGCTTTAAAGTTAGTTTGTTGTCCTAAAAAATAAAGAATATTACTACCTACTCCAGTTATTAATGATAAAAATGGAAATCTAAAATAATAATAATCTATTAAAAATCTTATTGAAAATCCAATAAATAATGGTATTAAATATAAAATAAATTGTAATAATTTTTTATCATAAAAAAATGCTACTAAAAAAAATATTGTTAAATATATAGAGGCAGCCCATATACTACATGCAAGACCTAATGAAAATGCAGAGATTATAAAATAAATCAATTTATTTTTTTCTTCATACTTCTTTAATGTATAATAAGCTAAGAGAAATAAAAATGAGGCTGGTAAAATTGGACTAATATATGAAGCCATATACCAAACAATTGGTGAGAAAATCCATAATAATAAAGACTCTTTTCTTTTTGTTATTAAATAAATCAAGATAGCATCTAAAATTAAAAAAGACATATTAAAAAATTTAATAATTAATAAAGAAGGAATTATTTTTAGAAATTGCCCTAAAAAGAAACCATAGACAAAAGAGGATGTTGCACGTACTTTAGATAAACTTATTCCTGCGAATTCTTTAGCAACACCTATATATTGTGGTGTGTCAATGAGTATTATCTTAATTGAAAATATATTAAAGATTAATAAAAATAATGTGAATAAACCTAATGGTATTAATATATTTTTTAAAGATTTCATTATCTTTAGATTTAAGTAAATTGTTTATAAGACTTTTGGATTTATAGTATAAAAAACCATAAAGATTATAAAGTAATATTTAAAGATTGATAAAGGTGATTTTATGGATTATGAAATAACTAAATTAAATCTTGAAGGAAAAGTCTTCGTTGATGAAAGAGGGACTTTAATTCAATGTTTAACTAAAAATGAATTAAAAGCTAATGGAAGTTTTATTGATTTTGGTACAATTTATGGTGGTAATATTATAAGGAATAAAATTAGAGGCAATCATTATCACAAAAATAAAGAAGAATATTTTATAATATTAAAGGGTAAGGCTAAAGTTTATCTAGAAGATATAAATACAAAAGAAAGATTAGAAGGCATTATTATGTCTGTTGGAGATCGAATTAGAGTTGGTAAAAATATTGCTCATGCTATAAGAGGTGGATGGTATAGTTGGCTTAATTCTATAGTATTTTTTTCATATGCTACTAGACCCTTTGAAGAAAATGGAGATACATATCAATATAAGGTGTTATAATGAAAATATCTGCTGTTATTCCAGTTTATAACTCTAGTAAAATTTTAAATGGAACTTATAAAAATATTGATGCTGAACTTAAAAAAATTACTGATAGCTATGAAATTTTATTTAGGGATGATGGTAGTAAAGATAATAGTAAAGAAATTTTAAATAGATTATCTAATAAAAAAAATGTAAGAGTTTTTTTTAATGAAGAAAATAAAGGTTTAGGTTATACCTTAAGAAATTTATTTAAAGATTGCAAAGGAGAATATATTATTTATTTTGATGCTGATGCTTACTTATGTTTTGATTTAGGTTTATTGCCTCATTTTATTGATAAAATGAATGATAATGATGTTTTGATAGCATCAAGATATGAAAGAAAAAATAGAAATATACCATTTTATAGAATCTATCCTAGTAGAATATATAATATAATAAATAATATTTTATTTGATTTAAATATTGAAGATATTGGCAGTGGTTTTGTTATATTCAAAAAAGAAGTTTTAGATAGCATAAAATTAGAATCTAATAAATTTGATATACATATAGAGTTATTTGCTAAACTTAAAAAAGCAGGCTATAAGATAGAAGAGATATCTGCTAATTATGATCATTGGTATGGTGGGTCATTTGATGTTTTTAAACACGGTCCTGAAACTTTATTAAATACATTTAAATTATGGTATAAATTAAGAAAATAAATACATAATATTAATAAATATTCTGTTATAAAATCAAAAAAATGAAAACTGTTGTTTTAAATTTACCAAATCAAAATCAAGTTGTAAGAAGATACATGTGTTCATATAATTCTCCTAATTTTTTATATCCACCATTAGAATTGATGTATATTTCTGCTATTATTAAAGAATGGAAAAATGATGATGTGATTTTAATAGATGCAATAGCTGAAAAATTAAATTTAGAAAAAGTTATATCTAAAATAAAAGAGTTTAATGTTGATATATTAATTACTATAACTGGATTTGAGATATTTCAGGATGATATAGACAATATTGAAAAAATAAAAAATGAATTACCTAACCTAAAAATTATAGTTTTTGGTTATCTACCAACAATATTCCCTAAAGATATTCTTAAAAATTCTAAGATAGATTATATAATAAAGGGTGAGCCTGAATTAATATTTTCTAATTTATATGATGCTATTAAAAATAATGAAAATATAAAAAATATAAGTGGAATTGCTTATAAAAAAGGTAAAAAAATATTTATAAATAAAGATGCTATTAGAATATTAGAATTAGATAGATTACCATTTCCATCTAGAGATTTAATTAAAAATGAATTATATTCTGAATTTTTAATGAAAAAACCTTTTACAGTTATACAAACTTCAAGAGGGTGTCCATTTCAATGTAGTTATTGTGTACATACATATGGAACAATGATTGTATATAGATCTGTTGATAATATTATAAAAGAAATTGAAGAATGTGTAAATAAATATAATATTAAAAATTTTAAAATTATAGATGATACTTTTAATGTTAATAAACAAAGAGTTAAGGATATCTGTCAAAAAATAATTGATAATAAATTACAAATAAAATGGATTTGTTTGAGTAGAGTTGATACTTTAGATAAAGAAACTTTGGAAATTATGAAAAAGGCTGGTTGTATAAGACTACAAATTGGAGTTGAAAGTGGCTCTCAAAAAATTTTGGATTTATATAAAAAAGGTTATGATGAATATAAAATAAGGAATCAGATTAAAATAGCACAAGATGTTGGTATAGAGACTATGGGATTTTTTATTATTGGTGCTCCAAATGAAGAGGAGATAGATTTTAAAAAAAGCTTAGAATTAGCAAAGGAAGTTGATTTTGATTATGTAATTGTTAGTCAATTAATTCCATATCCTGGGACTAATCTGTTTAATCAATTTAAATATAATATAAATTTTAATTTATTTCCTTATACATGTGATTTTAAAAACAAAAATGATAATTTTATTGAACTAGAAAAAAAATTTTATAGAGAATTTTATTTTAGACCAAATTATGTAGCAAAAAAAATTAAGATGCTATTTTTACATCCTAATCAGATGGTTAATGGTTTAAGAAGTTTAATAAATTTTTTAAATACTAAAAAAAGTGATATTAGGTCAGATTATTATTAAAATGAATAAGAATATTAAAACTATTTTGGTGAATCCACCATTTAGTGTGGAAGAAATAGTTGGTGAAACCAAAAGTATGAAAGATGTTATGAATATAATACCACCTTTAGGTATTACTTATATTGCTGCTGTTCTAGAAAAAGAGGGTTATTATGTTAAAATTGCTGAAGGAAACTTTATGAACCACGATCAAATTAAAGAATATATTAAAAATGAAAAACCAGATATTGTTGGAATAACTACAACTACACCAACATTTGAGAGTGTAACCAAAGTTGCAAATAATGTTAAGAATATTGATAAAGATATTAAAGTTATTATTGGTGGATCTCATGTTACTGCTTTACCATATGATGCAATAAAAGAAGATTGTTTTGATGTTGGAGTAATAGGTGAAGGTGAAATCACATTTTTAGAATTAGTTAAAGCTTTTGAAAAAGAAAAAAATTTAAAGAAAGTTAAAGGTATTGTTTACAAAGAAAATGGCAAAATTGTTTTAACAAAGCCTAGAGAATTTATTAAAGATTTAGATACTTTACCATTTCCTGCAAGGCATTTATTACCTCCATTAAAAGATTATCATCCAACGCCTGCTTCTTATAGAAAATTACCTCTTGGAGTTTTAATTACTAGCAGGGGATGTCCTTACCAGTGTACATTTTGTGATAGAGCTATTTTTGGGACTAGTTATAGATTTAGAAGTGCAAAAAATGTTGTTGATGAAATTGAAGAATTAATAAATAAATATGGTGCCAGAGAAATTAAATTTTTTGATGATACATTTACATTAGATAAAAAAAGATTATATGAAATATTGGAGTTAATGAAAGAAAGAGGTATCAAAATAGGTTGGTGTTGTTTAACAAAAGTAACTAATGTAACAAAAGAAATGTTACAAAGAATGAAAGATGCTGGTTGCTGGCAAGTTTTATATGGTTTAGAATCTGGTGATAATAGAATGTTACAATTATTAAAAAAGGGTAGTACTGTTGAGCAAAATGAACAAGCTGTTAAATGGGCACATGAAGTTGGTTTAAGTGTTAGAGCTGATTTTATAATGGGAACACCTGGAGATACTTTAGAAAGTATGAAAAAAACTTTAAATTTTGCAATTAGGATGAATATGGATTTTGCTCATTTTAATAAATTTACTCCTTATCCTGGAACAGAGCTTTATAAAATGTTAATAAATAAAGGATATAAATTTGATTTTAGTAGAAGTTGTAGTCAATTGGATCATTCAATTATAATGTATGTACCTGATGGTATTGATAAAGAAGAATATAAAAAATTTATAGATAATGCTTATAAAAAATATTATTTAAGGCCAAAATATTTAACAAAACAATTTATGAATATTAGATCTTTTGAAGATATAAAAAGATATTGGGCTGGTTTTAAAGCTGTAGTTGGTATGTGATTTAAATAGAATATAAACAAACATGATCTTGTTTAACTTTTTGTTTTAGGTTACAATATCTTAAATTGTTGCAATAATCATCGTAAGTTAAAATTTCTGTTGTATTTAAATTTTTTAATGTTTTAATTAAATCTTTACAACTTTTATTTTTGACATATATTGGAATATTATTAATCATATTGATATAATAAGATTCTTTTATTGCATCATACCAACCAGCTGATGTTGATATATTATAATAAATAGCTCCATAAGAATAATATGCTGCTGGATGAGATGTTTCTATTGTTTGTGGTGTTGTAACAATTAAATATTTACCTTCTACTTTTTGTAAAACTGATATAGTCTCATTTTCTACTTGTCCGGGAATTTTAAATAATGGGGTATGTATAATATTAATACTTACACTAAATATTGGTAAGAGTATTAAAGTTAATATAATAAAATATTTTATTTTTTTAGAGTAGAAATCAAATGGTGTTTTTATAAAATAAAATATTCCATAAAATAGATATAGATTCATATGAGAATCTGGGTAAATTCTATTCAAAAATGGTATAAATATTATTAACCTTGTTATGAATAATATGCTTAATATAATAATTGGAGATATAAAAATTAGTTCCTTTTTAGATTTATTTTGAAATTTCCAATAATAATAAAATGTAAACCACAAAATTGGTGGGGCTACAAAACTGGCAATACTTCTTAAAATCCACTGAGGACTAAAGTCTAATAATCTTAATATGTAAAAATTAGTTGGCTCTGATGAAATACTTAATTTAAATGCATTCAATAAAAATGGTAGCCACCAGAAGGATGATAAAATTAAACCAATTAGTGTATATAAAATTAATAGGTATCTTTCTTTTTTGGATTTAATTAAAAATAACATTAAAACTAAAAATTGTGAAACCATTGTTTCTGAAAAATGAGATATTATTGTAATAAAGTATATTGGAATAAATAAAAATGGAAATTTTTTATCTAATGGTTTATTTTTATAGTATAATATAATAGCCGCTAATGCTATAAATGATATCCAGCCGAATAATTCTGTTATACGACCAAGTCTTATCCAATTGCCTAAATTCGTAGCTACAGCAAAAAAGAATACAAAAAATGCTAGTATTTTTATTAATGAAAATTTATTATTTTTTCCTATTATAAATAATAAAATAAAACCAATTACAAATAATGAAATTAAAGATATGTATGCTGCTAATAAAATATTTTTTGTTATCAAATATATTGGTAGCGTATAAAAATACCAACCAGGTTGTATTATTCTAAATAAAATAAATCCATTATACCAATTTTGAATTAATGCATTATAACCATATTTAGCAAAAAAGAATAGCATAGCCATATAAGCTGATATATCATTAGTGTAGTCTAGAGGAAAGTGTGTTATGATCTGAGATTGATTAATCAATCTATAAATAAAATAAACCCCCATTAATATAATTGGGAACAATAATATTTTATCAAGTTTATCTTTCATTTTAATTGAGATCATAATCATAAATTTAAATAGTTTATGATTATTACAATTAAAAATAACAAGTTTTATAAATTTTTATAAGATATTAATATTATGCAATTTAAAGAGGTTATTAATAAAATAAAAAAGATAAAGGTACAAGGTGCAGAAAATATTGCTGTGCTTGGTATTAAAGCATTATCTTTAAGAAATTTTTCTTATAATAAAATTGTAAATGCTAGACCAACAGAACCTATGTTAAGAAATGCTTTGAGATATGCTAAAATTTATGGACAAGAACAAACAATAGATCATATTAAAAATTCTAAGTGGAAAATAGCTAGACTAGGTAGTAAAAAAATAAGAGGTGTTGTTTTTACACATTGTCATAGTTCAACTGTTTTAGAGATATTAAAAGAAGCTAAAAGGCAAAAAAGAAAATTTGAAGTTTATAATACTGAAACAAGACCTTTATATCAAGGAAGAAAAACAGCTAAAGAATTAAGTAAAGCTAGAATAAAAGTTACAACGGTTATAGATTCTGCTGCTGCAGCTGCTTTGAAGAAAGATAAATTGCTAAAAGAAGCTGATTTAATGTTGATTGGTTGTGATGCAATACTAAACAATGGTGATATTATAAATAAAATAGGAACTGGTATGTTTGCTGAAATATGTTATAATCATAAAATACCAGTTTATATTGCAAGTAATTCTTGGAAATTTACAACAAGACCTGTTAAAATTGAAATTAGGGATTTTAAAGAGGTCTGGAGAAATGCACCTAAAAAAATTAAAATTCAAGATCTTGCTTTTGATATAACTGAAAATAAATATATTACAGCCATAATATCAGAATTGGGAATTTTAAAACCAAAAGATTTTGTTAGAGAAGTTAAGAAAATTTATCCTTGGATTTCTAAAAAATGAAAAATGACCTAATTTGTTTTGATTTAGATCAAACTTTAATTGAAACTAAAAGAGCACATTTAGAAGCTTTTAATTTAGCTTTTAAAAAAAATAACTTGCTTTTAGTAAAATTAAAAAGAATAACGCCTTTATTAGATGGAAGACATGCTGGTGAAGTTTTAAGAGCATTATTACCAAAATTACCTGAAGAAAAAATAAGAATATTAAGAGAATTGCATCATGATTTTATTAAAAAAACTGCTATTTATGCTAAACCAATTAAAAATGCTACTAAAACTTTAAGAATATTAAAAAAAGATTATAAAATAGCATTAATAACAAATTGTACTCATAGAGAATTAAATCCTTTATTAAAACATACTAAAATAAATAAAAGATTATTTGATATTATAATTGGACATGATGATGTTAAAAGAGCTAAACCATATCCAGATGAAATTTTTAAAGCTGAAAAATTATTGCATATAGAAGCTGATTATATTGTTGGTGATTCTGTTTATGATATAATTGCTGCAAAAAGAGCTAAAGTAAAAAGTATTGCTGTTTTAACAGGTGTTTCTGATAAAACTAAATTAAAAAGATATAAGCCAGATTATATTATTAAGGATATAAGTTATTTACCTATGCTCTTAAGAAATATTAATAAATAACAAGATATTATTAAAATAAAAAGAGGTTAATATGGATTATATAGATTTGAAATATAAACCAAATAAATATGATTTAATTTGTGAGTATTATGTTGAACCTAATGCTATTTCTATGAAAAAAGTTTGTAATGATATTGCTGCTGAAAGTTCTATAGGTACATGGACTAGTGTTAAAACTATGAGTGAAGATATTATGAAGTTAAGAGCTAGGGTTTTTAATATTAAAGATAAATATATAAAAATAGCTTATCCTTGTGAATTATTTGAATTAGGAAATATGCCTGAAATATTATCTAGTGTAGCTGGAAATATTTTTGGTATGAAAAGTGTTAAAAATTTAAGATTAATGGATATTGAATTTCCTAAAAAGATTATAAATAGTTTTAAAGGACCTAAATTTGGTATAGATGGTATAAGAAAATTTTTAGGTATTAAAAAAAGGCCATTAGTTGGAACAATAATAAAACCCAAAATTGGATTAAACACAAAAAAACATGCTAAGGTTGCTTATGAAGCATGGTTAGGTGGATGTGATTTAGTAAAGGATGATGAAAATTTAAGTAATCAAAATTTTAATTTATTCAAAAAAAGAGTTATAGAGACTTTAAAATTAAAAGAAAAAGCTGAAAAAGAAACTGGTGAAAAAAAAGCATATTTGCCTAATATAACTGCTGAAACTAATGAAATGATAAAAAGAGGTGAATTTGTTAAAAAAAATCATGGTAACTATTTAATGTTAGATATTATAACTCTTGGATGGAGTTCTTTACAAACTGTAAGAAATAAAGAATTTAATTTACCAATACATGCACATAGAGCTGGACATGCTATTTTAACAAGAAATAAAAAACATGGTATTTCAATGTTGGTTATAGCTAAAATAGCAAGATTAATTGGGGTAGATAGTTTACATATAGGAACAGCTATTGGTAAAATGGAGGGTTCTAAAAATGAAATTTATGATATTGAGGAAGATATTGAAAAGAGTTTAATTAAAGAAAATAAAAAAGAACATTTTTTAGAACAAAAATGGTATAATATAAAACCTGCTATGGCTGTTTGTTCTGGTGGTTTACATCCAAGATTAGTGCCAAAATTAATTAATATAATGGGTAATAATATTATAATACAAGCTGGTGGTGGAATACATGGAAATAAGTATGGTACAATTGGAGGAGCAAGAGCAATGAGAGATTCTATAGAAGCTTATATTAAAAAAATTCCAATTGCAGAATATGCAAAGAATCATAAAGAATTAAAAGCTGCTTTAGAACAATGGAAATAAAAAAAATAACAATTTATATTGTATTTTTATTATTTTTAATAAATATTGTTAATGCTACTACAAATTCTAGTAATAAATTAAAAATTAATGAAAGTACTGAATTTGAGAGTAAAAATATAAAAATTGTGAAAATTGGTTCAAGTAGTGCTGTTTTTGAAGTTGAAGGTGAAAAACAGGCTATTAAAAGAGATGAAGATAAACAAGTAGATGGAGTAAAAATAATTGTAAATAATATATTTTATGTAGAAGAACAGGAAGATAGATTTGTTGAATTTGATGTATTTGAGTTATTTAATTATGAATGTGGTAATGGAAAATGTGAAGCTGGAGAAGAAGAAAAATGTTGTAAAGATTGTGGTTGTAAATCTGGGTATGAATGTGTAGATAATTATTGTGAATTAATAAATAAAGGTGAATGCTCTAAAGATGAGGATTGTGATGATAAAAATAGTACTACTTTAGATTTATGTAAAGGGACTCCTAAGAAATGTGTTCATATTTTTGTTATAGAATGCAAAAAAAATGAGGATTGTGATGATAAAAATAATTGTACTAAAGATGAATGTATAAGTAGTACATGTTATAATAAAAAAATAGATAATTGTAAAGAAGAGATTAAAGAAACAAAAAAAGAAGAAAATATTGAAAATAAAAGCTTGGAAAATAAAGGAATTTTAAATGAGAAAAAACAGGGTTTTTTTAAAAGTATATTGACGTTTATTAAACAAAAACTATTTAAATTAGTAAATTTTTAAGATTATAATAGAGGTGTTCCTATAAATGGATAAAAAAGAAAAAGATATTATTCTTGGCGCTATTGTGATATTTGTTATTACTATTTTTACTTTAAGCTTTGGTATTACAGGTCATAGTGTAAAATATGGAGTAACCAAATTAGAAATAGAGCCAACAATGGTTAGTAATAATGATGAATTAGAAATAATAATACAACCTGGTAAATATGGGGTACCAAATACTTTATCATTTTATAAATTGGGTGATAATGGTTATGAATATATTGGTCAAAGTAGTGAATTATGTAATGATATTAAATGCACAAATCCAACAAGCTATTTTTTTGTAATTCCAGAAAATTATGAATTTGGAGATTATTATGCACAAATATTTGATTATTATTCTGGAGAGTATATTAGAACAAGATTTTTGGTGAGTTAAATGCATAATGATAAAAAAATTGTTATAGGAGCATTACTAATATTACTTATAACTATGATTTCTTTTAATTTCTTAGGTTTTACTGGTTATAATATTAATGAAAATTCTAAGATAACCAAAATAATAGTAAGTCCTAAAGAAATAAAAGCTGGAGGAGATTTAACAATTAAAATTATTCCTGGGAAAAGCGGTGTAAATAGATATATTAATTTTTATGAAGGAAATATAAGAAAAGGTAAAAGTGGTGCAGTTTGTGTTAGTGGTTATAGATGTAGTGAACCTATAACAATAGTTTATCCTACATCAAGTATATGGGAACCTGGTTATTATTATGCACAAATATTTGATTATTATTCAGGTAATTATATAAGAGCAGATTTTACTGTTACATATCCTTATAATTTAAATCCAAGAGCTAAAGCATATCCTTCAATATATGAAAAATGAGGTAATAAAATGGAAAATAAAAATATATTATTAGGAGCGGTATTAATATTATTAATTGCATTAGTAACATTTAATTTAGATATAACTGGTGAGATTACTAAACCAACAATAACAAAGATTACAGTACAGCCAACAACTGTACAACAAGGTGATAAGATAACTATTACAGTAACACCTGGAGAAAAAGGTGCTAATAGAAATTTGTATTTTATGGTTGGTAATTATAGAAGATTAATTAGTAATTTATTTTGCAGAGAATCTGGTTTGTCAACTGGGAGATGTCTTAAACCAGAAACAATGACATTTGTAATACCAGTTTCATGGAAACCAGATATTTATAGTGTAGCTGTTTATGATTTTGGAATAAAAGATTATGTAAGAGCAGATTTTACTGTTACTCAAAATCCTAAATTAGTGCATCCTAATTGGTAAAATATTTTATTTTTATATTTTAGATTTTTAATTTATTTATCAAAAGATTTATAAATATAAATAAGAAATAATTTTATATGGCAAAAAAGAGGTTGGGTTATTCAAAGCATTCTAAATATATTTTAGGTGTTATATTTTTAGGCCTTGTTGTACTTTCATTTTTTTTGATAAAACCGTATGTTACAGCATTAATCGGAGCCATAATATTGACTTTTCTTTTTTATCCAGTTTATAAATTCATAAATAAATATTTTAAGAATAAAACAATGTCTTCACTTTTGACTTCTATTTTGATATTGTTAATTATGACTATTCCTTTAATACTTATATCTAACTCTTTATTAGATGAATCTGTAAAATTTTTTTATCATGCACCAGAAATTAATTTAGGTCTTTTTGCTGATAAAATTTCTAAATATTTTGGTGGAACTATAGATGTAAACGCATATCTAAAAGATTTAATGAATAGATTGTCTGTTTATGTTATTCAAAAAACATCTGATTTCTTATTTAGTATACCTCAATTAATTCTTAGTTTATTTGTTATGTTTTTTACTATATTTTATTTATTTAAAGAAGGTGATGAAATAAGTAATGGAATTTTGAATGCTCTATCATTAAAGGAAATACATAAAATAAAATTATATAAAAATTTTAGTGATACTGTCTATGCTATATTATATGGTGTTGTTGTTACAGCAATAATTCAGGGTGCTATTGGAACTTTAGGATTATGGTATTTTAAAGTTAGCTCACCTATAACTTGGGGTATTGTAATGACTATATTATCAATGATTCCATTTTTAGGAGCATATTTTGTATGGTTACCTGTTGCTATTATAAAAATAGCAACAGGTGATTTTTATAATGGATTTGGATTATTTTTATATGGATTATTAATTGTGAGTACTATTGATAATATAATAAGACCTAAATTGATTGGTAAAAGAGCTAATATACATCCAATTTTAGTTTTGATTGGAATAATTGGAGGATTACAAGTATTTGGTTTAATTGGTATGATTGTTGGACCTTTAGTGTTATCTATTTTAATGTTATTTATTGAAACTTATTTAAGTGAAAAAAATGAAGTTAAAGGCTAAAGTTTTAGATCTTTCTACAGAAGAAGGACCATATATAGCTATTTTAAATGAAGATGATGCAAGAAGATTAGATGTATTTGCATTAGATAGAATTAGAATAATTTATGGTAAAAAAGAAATAATAGCTACTTTAGATATTTCTAGTAAAATTGTAAAACAAGGTGAAATTGGTTTATTTCAAGAAGTAATTAAGAAATTAAATATTAAAAATAATCAATTTGTAGAAATTTTTTTAGAGAAAAAGCCAGAGTGTATAAGCTATATCAAGAAAAAATTAAAAAATGAAACTTTGAACAAAGATGAAATTTTTAGTATTATAAAAAGTGTTGCTAACAATGAATTAAGTGATATAGAGTTAACATATTTTGTTTCAGCTTGTTATTCAAATAAATTGAGTAAAGAAGAGATTATTAATTTAATTAAAGCAATTCTAGAAAGCGGTGGTAGATTAGAATTAAAAGATAAAAATATTATAGCTGATAAACATAGTATTGGTGGTGTTCCAGGAAATAGAACAACTATGATAATAGTGCCTATACTTGCTGCTGCTGGTGTAACAATACCAAAAACTAGTTCTAGAGCTATTACTAGTGCTGCTGGAACTGCTGATACAATGGAAGTGCTAGCGCCTGTTGAATTATCTATTGAAAAAATAAAACAAGTTGTTGAAAAAACAAATGGTTGTATTGTTTGGGGTGGTGCTAATGAATTAGCAGGAGCTGATGATAAACTAATTAAGATTGAGAGGCCATTAAGTTTAGATAGTGAAGGTTTATTATTAGCAAGTGTTTTAGCTAAAAAAATTTCTGTTAATGCTACTCATGTTTTAATAGATATTCCAGTAGGAGAAGAAAGTGAAGATGCTAAAATTAAAACAAAAAGAGAAGCTAAAAAATTAAGTAAAAGATTTATTCAGTTAGGTAAAAAATTTGGATTAAAGATTAAAGTGTTTATTAGTGATGGTTCTGAGCCTATTGGTAATGGTATAGGGCCTAATTTAGAAGCAAGAGATGTTTTAAAAGTGCTACAAAATAAATATGATGCTTCTAAAGATTTAAAAGATAAAGCTATTAAAATGGCTGGTTTAATGTTAGATATGATTGGTAAAGGTAATGAAAAGAAAGCTAAAGAAATTCTAGAATCTGGAAGGGCTTATATAAAAATGAAAGAGATAATAAAAGAACAAGGTGGAGATCCAGATATTACAATAGATGAAATAAAATTAGGTAAATTTTCTTATGCTGTTAATGCTAAAAAAGATGGTTATGTTAGAAATATAGATAATAAAGCAATAGCTAAAATTGCTAGAATAGCTGGAGCTCCTAAAGATAAAGAAGCTGGAATTTATTTACATGTTAAAAAAGGTGATTTGGTTAAAGAAAATAATGTATTATTTACTGTTTATTCTAAAGATAATAAGAAATTAGCTTATACATTAGACATATTTAATGAAAATGATAAAATTATTGAAATATCATAATTTAATTATATAATCCTTTTAGATCATTTATTCTTATTTTTATTAAATCAAGAAACATTCTGGTTGAATCTTTAAATAAATTAAGTTTTGTTTTTTCATCATTCAACCATATAACAGGTAATTCTTTTATTTTATACTTATATTTATGTGCTATATACATAAGTTCAACATCAAAACCCCAACGATCAATAGTTTGTTTATTAAATATTTTGTGAGCAATTTCTTTTTTGAATAATTTAAAACCACATTGAGTATCTTTAATACCTCTAATAGTTATTAATCTAACAAGATAACTAAATATTTTTCCAGGATATGCTCTATAAAATGGTTGATGAATCATTATATTTGATTCTTTTAAATTTCTAGAACCGATTATTATATCATAATCTAAATACTTTGTAAAATTATCTAATTCTTCTATAGGTGTTGATAAATCAGCATCACTAAATAAAATCCAATCTTTTTTAGCATTTAAAATTCCTTTTTTAACAGAATATCCTTTACCTCTGTTAATTTCATTTTTTAAAATTTTAATTTTTTTATCTTTAATATTTTTAATAACATTTATTGTGTTATCTTTGGATCCATCATCTACTATTATTATCTCATAATTATATTTTTTTCTTTTAAGGTAATTAATGATCTTTTCTAAAGTTTTTTGGATTCTATGTTCTTCATTATAAGCTGGTATAATAATTGAAAGATTTAACATAAACTTAAAAAAACAATGACATTTATAAATGTTTTTTAATTATTTAATATTATTTTGTTATAATAAGAACATAAAGTTTAAAAGTAAGTTAATATTTCTAAATCTTTATGAAAAATATTGTATATGCTTTGATATTTTTATTAATGATATCTATAGTAATAGCTGGTGCTGGAAGAACTATTGATTTAGATTTTAGTAAAGAACCAAAGTATATTTATCCTTTTTTAGAAAGCGATAGAGCTAAATTTAATATGTTAGGTGATGAACATACTATTATAATCCATAAAATTAAAGATGATGTTAAAGGCCAAAGTGTTGAATTAGAAATTTATCCTTATTATCAAAGTATTAAAGAAGGAAATGTTGATTATGTTACTTTGAATGATAAAGGAAATACTGTTAAAATAGATTTAGATAAAAATGGAGTACGAGATTTAAAAGTTAGTTTAGTTCAAATTAAAGATAAAAAAGCTTGGTTAATCTTTGAGCAGATTAATGAAACATATATAAATCAACTAACTGGTAAAACTTTAAATTCTACTCCTAAAAAATTTTATCAGGATAAAAATTTTATAATTGCTGGTGTTATAGGATTGATAATATTAATAATAATTTTGATTTTAATTCTAAAAAATAGAAAAAAATAAACTTTTGAGTAGTAATATAATAAATGTTAAAAAATTCTTTGATTACTGAATGATAGTCATATTTTTCATTGATTGCCGAAAGTTTTATATATTAGCTCTGTTTACATAATTTTAATTATATCCTAAAATATTTATCAAAAAAGAAAGTGTGAGAGGTGGAAATCAAATGAATAAAAAGATATTAATGGGTTCTTTATTTAGTTTAATGATAATTTTAATTGTAATGATGAGTGCAAATTTTGTTGTGGCTTTAGCAGGAATGAGTGCAACTGGTGCTTTAGCAGCAAATGGTGCTGCTGGTACAACTACTAGTTGGATTAATATTAGTAGTAATCAATCTAATGTTAAAATTGATTTGTTACCATTGAATTTAGCTACTAATAATATTACTAAAGTTACTGTTGTAATACCCAGAAATCTTAATCTTACAACCAATACTAATGGAAGTGTTTCATCAAACTTTACAAGTGGTAGTGGAAATGAATCAAAAGGAGTGTATAGTAATGATAGTAATCTTCTAGGTTATTTTGGTGAAGGTGGTAGCTTAATAACATTTATTAATGTTGAAAATAATTGGAATTCAAGTAGAAGATTTTTCTCTTTTAATGTAACTGCAGCTTGGCAAGCAGCAGATTATAATGTAACTTGGAATGTTACTCTATGGAATTCTAGTGCTTCAACATATGAAATATTACTTTATTTAGGTGTAGATACTAATGCAACCATGGTTTTTAGTGGTATTAATATTACTGATGGTGTTAATACTTTATATTCAGATCAAGGAGAAGCAACTAATTCACGTTATAATCTAAATGGTAGTGGTTATTTAAGAAATACAAATACAAATAATCTAACAGTTAATGCTATGGTTACTAATGCTGATACATCAGTACATTATGTTACTATGTTTTATAATATAACTGGAGCTCCTAAAACAGCAGCTGCTAATAGTACATATGGACAAGCAATTATGACTAGAGTAGATGCTGGACTTTATCAAGCTAATTTAAGTGCTACAGGTTGGAATAATGTAAGAATTGCTTGGTTAGAATATGGTCCAATAGATAGAACAAATGCTAGTTATGTGAATTTCAGTTTTTTTATATTAGTTAATGATACATTAAATATTGGTTATACTAATTATGCAAATAACTCTCAAAACTATTATAACTTTACTTTTGATGGAACAAATCCAAATGCACCAGATATAACTATGCCAAGTACTACAATTATTTACGCTGGAAATAAGATAACAATAAAATGTAGAACAAATGGTGATAATCCTGTTGCATCTGGTGTTTTAAAGACTACTTTAAAAATAACAAAACCTGATGGAACTACTGTAAGTAAAGAAGTACCTATTGAAAGTCAAGAAGTTGAATTCACTGGAAGTGATATAATAACACCTGGTGATTATTCAGTTGCATGTACTTCTGAAGATTATGTTGGATGGACTAGAGATGATAGCACAACAGATACATTTAAAGTAGTTTATTATAGTACAGGAGCTGGAGGCGGTGGTGCTGGTGGAGAAGCAGGTGGAGCTGCTGCAGAAGTTAAAGTATTTGATGTTGATTTTAGTAAATTAAATGAAAAAGAGTTTAGTAGAAATGAAGGTACAAAAGTAACATTTAGTTTAGATGGAACAACAGAACATAAAATAACATGGACAAAAGTAGAAGCTAATTCAGTTACTTTAACTATTGAAAGTACACCACAAGAAGTTCAATTAAATGTTGGTGAAAGTAAAGATGTAGATGTTACTGGTGATGGTATTAATGATATTAGTGTTAAATTAGTAAAGATAGATGATAATAAAGCAGATGTTATAACAACTAAGTTAGCAGGTGCTGCAGAAACTCCAAGTGGTGGTGAAACACCTTCTGGAGAGACAACACCAAGTGGAACAGTGGGTACAAGTAGTAGTACATGGATAATAATAGCAATTGTAGTAATAATAATTATAATAATTGGTTACTTCTTTATGAGAAAGAAGTAAAAAACTTTTTCTTTTTTATTTGATTATATTGTTCCAATTCCATTTTAGAATAAGATGTTTACATTTAATGCTTGTATCTACATAAATATCATAATTATTATTTTTAGCATCTAAACAAAAAAACATATCATCAAAGCAATTAGATTTTGGATTATATCTAAATTTTATTTTTTCTAGAATTTTTTTACTTATTAAAATACAACCTAGACCACAAGCTCCTACTTTCATTAGTTTAGATTCTTGAATTTCATCATTACTAATATATCTTACTTCATCATTATTAATAAATTGCCATAATAAAGGTGTTAATAAATTTACATCATTATTGGTTTGGTAACTATAGTAAACACCTGTTAAAATATCTTTATTATGCGCTAAAAGTCTCTCTATTATATCTTTTGGAGAAATAACATCTTGTTCTAGGCTTAAAAAGTAATCATAATTTTCTAATACTTTTTGTCTTAAAATGTTTCTAGAATTAATTATTCTAGCTCTAGCTGGTTCTATATATTTATCTTTTATTATAGGAATACCTTGTTGTTTTAGATTATTATAAAAATAAGGCTCTTTTGAGTTATCCACTAATAAGATATCATAATTTGGATAAGTTAATGATTTTACTGAATTAATATATTCTTTAGTACAATATTTCTTTAAATCTGATACAGGACAGCCAACTAAAATTTTAGGTAACTTTACCATAATTAATTCCTTTGATATATAACGCCGGGGCTGGGATTTGAACCCAGATATCCTTTCGGAAACAGGCTTTCTGTGCATAACTCAAGGCTTACGCGTTTTCTTTTCTAAGGTTTTCTTTCCAAGAAAAGCTTAAACTCTGCGCAATACCAGATTATGCGACCCCGGCTTTATGGTAATAATATTGGTATATTATCTTTTATTTTGTAATTTTTATGACATTTAGTACATATTAAAGCTGTTTTTTTATTATTATATTTTAAATCTGATTTACATATTGGACATGCTAGTATATCAAATAGCTCTTTTTCTATTGGATCTTTCATTTTAAAATAAAATATGTAGAATACTTTTAAAGCTTATGGTTTCATTATATTAAGTAATGTTAAAACTAGCCTATTAGCACCTCTAACGAGCTCGTATTCATTATTACCTTGAATAATAATACAGTTATTTTCATTATAAACTTTGGTTTCTGGAGCTATCTTTAATAAAATTATAGATGTGTTAGTAGAAAGATCATTACATGTTTTAATTGGAACATCTTTTCCTTCGACAGGACTAGTTAGAGCTCCATGCGTTGGTAAATTAAAGAAATATTGATTACCAAC
>Ga0315284_10003092_pt1 | contig 23713 bp, 20 predicted proteins | sample YL17G09_16_MG_FD_203696 | JGI IMG/M metagenome (GOLD analysis project Ga0315284, IMG submission 203696) | Sediment microbial communities from Yellowstone Lake, YNP, Wyoming, USA - YL17G09_16 | ecosystem: Environmental > Aquatic > Freshwater > Lake > Sediment | place: USA: Wyoming | collected...
CGATCGTCAGGGATTCCTATGCCATTATCAATAAATTCCATCTTGTTAAAACCGTTTTTATTTAAGATTACATTAGAAACGTTTATATCAATTTTAATTATTAGATTTTCGTTATATTTTACAGCGTTATTTAAGATATTTTCAAATATTTCTAATAAGAATTCGTTTGCTTGAATTTTTATAGTTTTATCCGATACATTTGTTTTTATATCGATTTCTTTTTCTTGAAAACTTCGAAGCGTGTTATTAATTGCCTCGTCTAACACTCTTATTACATCTACTTCCTTTAAAGATATTACTAATCCTTCTTCTAATTCAGATAATTTTCTAACATTGAAAATTAGTCTAATTGCTTGTTTTGAAGAGTTTTCAATTCGTTTTATTAAATCCTCTAATTGAAATTCTTTAAGTTTTGATTTACATTGAATATAAAGCTCTGCTGAACTGTTGATTGCATGAATTATGTTATTCATGTCGTGGGAGAACATATCTTTGTAAAAATTCACTTGCTCGTACGCTTCTCGATATTTTTCTTCGGATTTTTTTAACATTTGTTCAATCCGTTTGCGTTCGGTAATATCTATAATAACTTCAACTGCTTTTTCAATAGTTCCATCTGGATTTGGAAATGGAGCTGAGAGTACTTCATAATTTCCCCCGCCCCTACCTATTAGTTCTGCAGTCTCTATCCTATTATTTTTTATTGCTTTTATCATGGGACAAAATTCACATGGATTTTTTAATCCCGTGTATTGTTCATAACAGAATTTTCCTGAAATATCGCCAAATCTATTTATTAATGTTTGATTTTGAAATAAGACTTTGTAATCATTGCTAACAATATTAATACCAATCTCTACGCGCGATAATCCATCCATTAGAGAACGATATTTTTCTTCAGATTCCCTTAACTCCTGTTCTATTCTCTTGCGTTCAGTAATATCTATTGCTAACCCTGTTACGCCAATTATCTCTCCTTGATCGTTAGTAAGAGGAACCTTTTGCGTAATCGAATATATTTTCTTTTCTGGATAGTCAGCAATCTCTTCGATATTTAATTTAGGTTTTCCAATATTCATCACTTCTAAATCGTCTTTTTGAAACGCATCTGCTTGTTCTTTAGGAAATAAATCAAATGTTGTCTTTCCAATTATATCTTCTTTCTTTAATTTAAGCATATCAGCAAAAGTTTTATTAACTCTCGTGACCCTTCCGTTCTTATTCTTACAGAACATCATTCCTGGGATAATATCTAATATAGTTTCTAATTCATGGCTCAAATCTTTATATTTTCTTTCGGATTCCTTTAATTCTTTTATTCTTTCCATCACTTTTTCTTCTAATTCTTCACTCAACTTTTTATATTTTTCTTCAGATTCTTTTAGTTGTTCCTCAGCTTTTTTACGGTCTGTGATGTCAAAAATAACTCCTTCAATAAATTCTGGGTTCCCATCGATATCGCGTATTGGTCTGCCTCGTTCTAAAAACAATTTTATACTTCCATCTTTATGCTGCAAAAGATACTCTATTTCAAATGATTGATCTTTTTTAATAGCATCTGTGACTATGTGTGTAACATTCTCCTTATCTTTTGGATCTATAAGAGGTTCTATGGAGCAAACATCGCCCTTAATCAATTCTTCTGAAGTATAACCAGTCATTGATTGGAGCATATCATTAAAAAAGATCATTTTATTATTTTCTTTAATTAAAACTCTATATACAATTCCAGGCAGATTCTTGGCTAGCCTTCTATAAGAATTTTCTGATTCTTTTAGGTTTTTTTCTAAATCCTTACCTTCATTATCATTACTCGTCATAGCTAATCACTTTAATTATTTTTTACTTATTATATGTTTTATTGGTATAGCTTTTTTACGCCTAAATGTTAATTAAACTCAAAAATATATATTTTTGCATTAATGAAAAAGAAATTCACGATGTAATAATCGTCGTCGACTATTAAGATCGTAGCGATAGGTTATCATCTAGCTTTTAATAAATTAAGTATTAAACAGTTTAAAAGTTTAAAATATAATAAAAAGTGTTGTTTATAAAAATTTCTAATTCGAAATAAACGAAAAATAATAAGAAATTATAAAGAAATCTGAGGTTTAAGATTATAAATAAATCTATTTTAAAAAAAAGTGCATTCTTACATTAAAATCATTCTTTAATTTAATTGCACATATTGTATTTTTTTAAATTTAAGTCAAACACCTTAAACTTTGCGCTCAACCGGGTTATGTATGGTAAATTTTTCTTGCTTCGCGTTCGTTTAACGTAGTCTCTCTTAATAAACTTGAATAAATTATGTAAAGACAAAAATTAAATGTGTATAAATGAGAGACAAGTTTAATACACCCAAAAAATTACAGTAGGTTTTATTTTAGTTAGCTACTTATCTTACTTCGTATTCTAAAGAATTGGTTTTGAATCTAAAATAGCGTAAAGAGGAAATTCTTTTAAATAAAAAATTAATTTATTTTACTATTTTAAACAACGGTAATTTCTTCATCCCTACTTCTTTAGCAATTTCGTCGCTAATAGGACCTATCAAATAACATATTTTTTCTCCCTTGACGTTGCCCGATCTTCCGGCATCCTCTATTGTAATAGTTATGGTGTCTTGGGGTAATTTTTCGCAGATAGTATCTATTTCTTTTAAAGACGCCGATAACATTATTTTAGTTTGATCTTCTTTTTCCCATTCTTTAAGTAGTCCATCATTGCTGTATTTACTACCCAAGATGTAAAAAATGTGGCCAATGTGGGCTAAGATTTTACCTATCGTTAATTCCAAATCGTTGCGTATTAAGATATAGACTTTCATTTTTTTAGATTTTTAATTGTTCTGTAATATAGTTTTGAATAATTAAGTTTTAATATTAAAATTTAGCTATCTTTTGATTTTATAACATTAGAAAGCTGTAAAATTAATTTTATAAATTTATCTACGGAACAACTTATTACTGACAAAAATTCGGAAAAAAGAAGAAGCTCAGGATACTTTTCCACAACTTCGAGACATTTTATAAATTCGTGAGATTCAATCTTTAAAGATTTAGAATAATTAATAGAAAATATCGATATAGTTTAAAAATATTCTTTGTTTTATACTGTTTTTTTAATTATAATTGAGAGAAAACAATTTAAATCAAAAATATTTGCGCTCAAACACGAAATCTTAGTTTTAATAACGCTTTGTCCCACAATACTGACAGAATTTCAATTCGACGGGATAATGCTTACCACAATTTGGGCATTTTTGAAGAGAATTCTTTAAAATCTGTCTCCCTAACATCTCAAAGGCGTTTTCAATGTTTTGCCCCGTTTTCGCAGAGGTTCCTAATATTTCCCCTTGAAACTTATATTGGTTGAATATTTCCATTGCCTCTTCTCTTGACACTTCTCTCTGATCTTCTAAATCAATTTTATGTTCTATTAAAATTTTGGTTCTTGGAGGTTGAGTAACATTTTCAATAAGTTTAATCCAGTTGGGAAGATCAAGTAAGGATTCCTTATTTGTAATATCGTACAAGATTAACGCTCCCGACGCACCAGAGACGTAAGAGGGAAATAATAACCGAAACTTTTTTTCTCCGCCAAAATCCCATAAATTTAACAGAATTTCTACGCCATCCACATTAATTTTCTTCGTCTCAAAATCTACGCCTATTGTACTAAGGGTAGATTTTTCGAACTTCCCAGTAGCATATCGCCTTAAGAGACTTGTTTTTCCAACGCTTTTGTCACCAGCGATGACTACCTTGAACTTAATCATAGATTTCTCTCTTATTTTTTGTCAATTAACTGTTTCGCTAAAAGGTTTTAAAGTTCAATATTTTTATTGTTTTTTTTTATGTTTAAAAAGTATTCATCCTATTTGAACGAATACAATCATAATATTATAATTAGTTTTATTGTTAAAAATTTTTATTTATTTTTCGTATTTATATCTACAAATTTTATAAATCTCTTGAGCTAATTTTTTTCCAATTTTTTCAACATTCAATAAATCTCCTATATCCGCATTCGTTAATTCTCGGATCGTTTTAAATTCCGAGAGTAGATTTTTAGCCCTCGAAGAGTTTATACCCGGAAATCTTGCCACGATGTACTCTAATAATTGAGACATCTCTATAGGAGCTTTATCGAATTTTAAATTAATTCTACTTGTAGAAACTGATCCTTCTTTTTTTGCCAATTGATATAGAAACGTAGCAGTTTCTTGAGGATTATTTGTTCTGTAAACTATTATTCCTAAATTAAGAATTATTGACGTTATTGCACCATATAAAGCGTTTTCGTTTATGTTCGAATTTAAGAACGGATCTCCTTCTAGAATTAGGATAGGTCTTTCGAAGTTTTCTTTTAAGGAGATCAGTTCGTTAAACAATCTTCCATCTTTTATAGAATCTGAAAAGTCTTGAGCTGATTTTCTTTCGATTCCAACTCGCTCTGAAACAACATAATCAGCGACTTTTAACTGCTCCAGTTCAAGAGCAACGCCCATTAACGATAAGGTTCTTACAACAGGAGAGGCAGTTTCTCGGGTATCGCAGGCAATCTTATATTTCTCCGCGCCTTCGATTTTTTGCGTTTGATCGTTTAAATTATCGTTTGTATCGTTTGCTTTTTTATCACCATCTTTTTTTTTTTGCGAAACAAAATCTAAAAGATTGGACTGTCCCGGTCTGTTATTATTCTCTTTTTCTTTTTCTTTTTCTTTTTCTTTTTCTTTTATTTTAACAAGACTTTGTTTCATGTTTTTTTCCTTCGCTTTCTCTACCCAATAGTATCCCTCGTCTCTAGTCCCTTCTGCCATTAATATAAATACCTTTCCTTCTTTTTTTCTGCCCGTTCGTCCGCGTCTCTGAATCGAGCGTATAGCACTTGGAACAACGTCGTAAAAGACTACTAGATCGCATTCTGCAATATCAAGTCCTTCTTCTGCGACACTCGTACCAATTAAGGTGTTATATTTTCCTTCTCTAAATTCGTCTAAGAGTTTGACTTGTTCCTTTTGCGTTAATCCTTTATCGGCCCCTTTTTTGGCTTGCCCAACAAATTTATGAGCTTTAATTACGGGATCGTTATCAAGAAATTTTACAATGTTATTAACAGAATCTCTAAAATGACAAAAAACTAAAGTTCTTGAAGCGGCGTTTTCTTTTATTTGGGATTGAATAATAACCTTCAATTTCTCTAATTTAGGATGAACAATACCCTTTTCTAAACTTTGCTTTGTCAGGTTTTTTACTCGTTTTAATTCCTTGTCGTTAAACAATTCCTTCAACGATTTATTAGCAACACCCTTTTTTATTTTATCTTCGTTTTTTTCAAAAAAATCGTTTAATGCTCCAACATCTTGAGTTTCTATCAATTCCATCATGTGGGTGATTCTTATAGCGTTTGCAGCTAATTTTTTAGCCGAAAACATTTGAAATTTTTCGTTTTCGTCTCGAGAAGAGGATATTTTCCTATTAATAAGATTATTTAGGTTTAACAAGTCCTTTCTTGTAATTTTTTCAATATCGTATGATCCGAGTAAATCGTTCTGTTTTAACCACTTATACATTTCTTTTAATTTTTCAGCTAAGATTTGTCTAATTTCAATAAATTCTTTTGGAAGCTTTAATTTAATCCATTCGTTATCTACGTTATGAATATACGGTTTAACATCAGAATCTTTCTCCGTCCTTATTTCAATGTGGTCAATGAACAAATTTTGTTTAATTTCGTTAATTTTTTCTTCTGTTGAGCCGGGACTTGCTGTCAGGGCCAAAATCTGAACTTTATTCGCCGTTTCTACGTATTTTTTAGCAATAAAACAATAAGCGTAATCTCCCACGGCTCGATGACATTCGTCAAAGATTATCAGCGAAACATTCGTTATCGAATAAAGGTTTGTAATAATATCGTTTTGTAGCACTTGTGGCGTCATAAACGCGATCTTGATATCGCTCCACAGTTCTTTTCTTTTCTCGGGTAGTATTGTCCCCGTGATCGCTTTTAACGAATCAGTAGGAAGCGTGGTTAACTCCGAAAAAGATTTGAAATGTTGCTCTACTAACGGTTTAGTTGGAGCTAAAAATATTGCTTTTGAATCGGGTGATTCTGTTAACTTTTGCACCGCAAGCATAAGAGCGATAACAGTTTTCCCTAATCCTGTAGGAATTACAACTAAACAATTGTGATTTAGACAATTTATGAAAATATTTTCTTGATACGCTCGCCTAATAATATGATCCTTTTTAATTAGCGGATGAGCCACAAATTCTTTATTATTCAATGCTGAAGTCATTAAAAACAAAAGTTCTCTATTCGTGTTTTAGTCTAAAATATTATATGTTTAGTAAATTATATAAAATAAAAGAGTATACTTAATCTCTTAAATAAAATTAATATCTTTTTAATAATGATAGTAAAAAAAAGGAAGTAAATCTTTTAGTTGTTAAATAAATCAGTATATAATCCTAATTAAAAGAAATTAATTAGTTTCTTCTTTTGAAATCTTTTTAGAGCCGTTAAAGAAAATTCCGCCTTTATTTTAATGGAGTTTATTCTTTTGATTTAGAACTGAGAATTTGGCCCCACTGTAAAATATATTCTCCAGGAGAAATACACTTGTTTTTTAAATCTTCCTCTGTTTTTCTGTATTGTTCGATGTTTTCTCTAAAATTCGCTTTAAATTCCTCAGATTCAAAAAATCTTTCGCAAATTGTTTTAAAGTTCCTCCTTTGCTCGTCTATATTTCTTTCTTCTGGCTCAAACAAGTTAATTTCGCGCTTAAGTTGTAGAATGTATTTATATAATTCTTCGCAAAATTGATTTAAGTTTTTCTCGTCGTATTCGAAACCTTTCTGATCGCTTAAATTAAAATCCACGCCCAAATCAACCTGATTTAACTGGCTCCATTTTATATCTGTTTCTTTAATCGGGATGATCGGAATATCGCTAGAAACGGCTGACTTAAGCTCTTGCAGACATTGCTCGTCGTTAATAGAATTCTTCGTTGCAACAAAAAAAAATAACTGAACTTCCGACCTATTTTTCTCTCCACTATTATATACGCCTCGAATCTCTCGACAATTTTTTAAATAATCCATGAGAATATTAATAAATTGTTGATTTCTATCGTTCTGAGAACAATTGATGAATATTGAAATGGAAGCCTTTTGTCTGCTTAATTCAAGCACTTTTGGGACGATTTCATTCTCGATTCCCTTCCATTTGTCCTCCCAATTGTTATTTTTTAAACTAAGATATTTCAGATTTTTCAATCGCCAAAACGATTCCGGGAGCGTCGTTAATTGATTATGGTCTAAATCTAGCGTTTCGAGCGATTTTAGTTGCCCTATGGACTCCGGGAGACTCGTTAACTTATTATCGAATAAAATTAGCGTTTCGAGCGATCTCAATTGAGGAATAGAATCAGGTAACTTATAAAATTTATTAAACCCCAGATCTAATATGGCCAGTGATGATAATTGACCTATAGATTCCGGGAGCGTTGTTAATTGATTATCACTTAATCTGAGGTAAGTAAGAAACTTTAAACTGCCTAAGGACTCCGGGAGAGTCTTCAACTGAATATTACCTAAATTTAATTTGGTAAGTGATTTTAGTTTAATTATAACCTCCGGGAAAGTTAATAATGGATTGCGATATAAATCTAGCGTTTCGAGCGATCTCAATTGAGTTATAGAATCCGGTAGCTTCCAAAATTTATTAAAACCCAGATCTAATGTTTTCAGTGATAATAATTGACCTAAAGACTCCGGGAGAGTTGACAATTGATTATAGCTTAAATTTAAGTTTTGGAGCGAAGTTAAGTTGCCTATGGATTCCGGGAGAGTTGACAGTTTATTATGGTCTAAATTTAGCTTTTTAAGCGATTTTAGTTGCCCTATGGACTCCGGTAGAGTCTCCAATCCATACTGATATAATCCTAAATCTACGACATTTTCACATTTAATTACAACTCCGATATTGTACATATCAATATAATCTACGATGGGAATGGGTTTGTCAACCATTTTTTCCAATTCTTTCAAAATCTTCGCTTGATCGGATTTTACATCGAATTGTTCGGGCATTTAATTTCTTTTCCTCGTAAAAGTTTTTAGAAGCATATGAAAAAGGATAGAATCCAAATAATCTTATGGACTTTACAAAAGTCCATAAGATTAAATGGGACACGGAGTTGGGGTTTACCACTAAAAACAAACGCGTCTCTGGAATGGTGCTTGAGAAATGCGAATTGACGATTCTTCCGGATTCCATAGGGCAACTAAAATTGCTTCAAACGCTAAATTTAGAGTATAATGAGTTAACGAGTCTCCCGGAGTCCATAGGGCAACTAAAATCGCTCGAAACGCTAAATTTATTCGAAAATAAGTTAAGGACGCTCCCGGAATCTATAGGAAATTTATCTTCACTCCAAAAGCTAGAGTTAAGATATAATAAATTAACAACGCTCCCGGAATCTATAGGAAACCTAACTTCCCTCAAAATACTATGGTTGGGTCTTAATCAGTTGACGACTCTCCCGGAGTCATTAGGTAAATTAACATCGCTCCATATGCTACAATTATTCAATAATGAATTGTCAATTCTCCCGGAGTCAATAGGGCAACTAAAATCGCTCCAAACGCTAATTTTAGACTATAATAAACTGTCAACTCTCCCGGAATCTATAGGCAACTTAACTTCGCTCCAAACATTAAAAATTTCCGAAAATAGGTTAACGAAGCTCCCGGAGTCTATAGGGCGACTAAAATCGCTCGAAACGCTAAATTTAGACCATAATAAACTGTCAACTCTCCCGGAATCCATAGGACAACTCTATTCACTTATAGAAATTAAGTTGAATGAGAATAAATGGGAGGTAGAATGGGCTGAAATGCAGAAAAATGACATTCTATATATAAGAAAGCTCTGTCGTAAGTTGCACGGGATTGTTATATTTATCAGCCACGCTTGGGACGATCAAAAGCAATATCAAATCGTAGAGCTTAAGAGATATTTGGAAGATGAGGTTACTATACGAGAGCAAGACATAACTCTAAATGTCGTTCACGATGTATTCATTTGCGAGGAGGATGTCGTCGAAAATATACAGAAATTTATGATCGAAAATGTTCCTAAGAGCCAACTCTTAGTATTCGTTGCTACTAAGAATTCTCTCAAAAGTCAGGCATGCCGCTTCGAGCTCTATTTGGCGAGGAAATTTGGCGTAAAAATCGTACCGATTAAAGATTTTAACATTCAATGGACGGATTTACAGCATATAAATACAAGCGAGTTCGACCAAAAAGAGCTGGATTTGAGTAATCCAGAAGAGATATTTGAGTACAATAACGGTTGCAAAAATTTTAGCAAAATTTGCGAGAAGTTAGGAAATTATATTAAGACGCACGAATCCGAGTTAAAAAAGAGTAAAAAAAAAGCGGAAGAAATGGAGAACGCAAAAAGAAATTTCATAGAATTAATTGATTCCGAGGAATTTAGAGCCATTGTTGGGAAAAATGTTGATATTTTCAAAAAATTATTCCAGGAAGTTAGTAAAAATCAAATTACAACCTCCGAATATTATCTGAAGTTAGGACAAACGCTTAAAGAAAGAGGAAATTAGTTTAAATTCTTTTTTTAATATAAAATACAGAAACAAAAGCGTAAGTGTTTTTTAAAATATCAATTAAATTAAATTAATATCTTTTTAATAATTATAGTAAAAAAATAATCAACATCTTTTTGCTTTATAATAAAAAATAAAACGCTTAGTATACTTTTTAATATTATTTAAGCTCTTTATTTTAGTTTTTTAATGCGATATTTTATCAGTTATTATAACGCAAAATGATAAAAGAAGTTTATGTGATAATAACAACTAAAGAAACTTGAATTTTAGTATTGAGAGAAATGGGGAAAAGAGCTGCGTACAAATCCGGTGAAAGAAAATCATTCGTTTTAAAATTCATACTAGGAAATCCTGATAAAGTTTTAGAATATTTCGAGATCTAACTTTCAAGAGCAAAATGGAATAAAATTATAATTTTATTAGTTTTATTATGATAGTCTCTCTACTCTAAGAAAAATTATAATTGATTTTTCTTAATATTTTTTGAGGGATCTTCTAGCCAGTTCAAAATATCACTTTCTAATAAATCCATAGTAGGTACACGCAAATCATATTTTAAATGCATATTACGTAATTTTTCTCTGTGAGGTGGCAAAATATAAGGATAAGTTGAATCAGGAGGAAAATCATGTATATCGATTATTCTTGATTTTTTGCAATATGCAATTAGTCCATATATATATTTATCAAGAAAACATTTATGATAAGGTAAATAAAAATACATTAAATCAATATTTGAATTTTCAATAAAATTTATAAATTTTGGCAGAATTTTTTTATCTATTTTATTTTTATTGCTAATTTTAAAAGATTGTTTTAAGAAAATTTCAGCATCATATAAAAATAGCACTTCAACAGATTCAGTTTTCCTTTTTCTTTCTTTTTCACTTTCTTCAGTATCATTAGATTCAATTAAATCACAAGCATTCTCAATTATAATAATCCCTACAGATTCTAATTCATTCTTTGTATTTGGAATTTTAACTTTAGGAGCTAATTGAATAAATTTAATTTCTTTTGTTAGAATTAAACTTCCTTGAGTTAAAATATCATTTTCTTTATTATAAAATTCCTTTGAATAATCAATAAGAGATATTTTCATACACAATGTATTTACTAAAATAAAGTTAAAATTTTTGAATAAAATATAAACTTAAAACCAACCTTCTTCGCCTAACATTTTATCAAACTCATCTTGCATTTCTTCTTCTGAAACATCAGGTAATTTCAAATTTATTTTTAAATTTTGATATTTTTCTTTTAATTCTTTAAGATCTTGTGTTAATCGTTCTATTTCTTTATCTTTTTCATCTACAAAAATTTGAATTGCACAAATTTCATCTTTAGATAAACTAAATTCAGTTGGTTCAGTATAATCTCCTAAGTTATATAATCCAAATTCCACTGGGTTTGTATAATCCCTTATCTTAAAAAATTTAAATTCTACAAGCTCTTGATTATTTATACGGCTATGCTCTTCATCAATCTTATTACCATTTTTGCATACTTTTAAAAAAGTCATTATTTTAACACCTTTTTTTTTGATTTAATTTATAATAAAATTAATTATATTTAACTTGGTTTAGCATTAAGAAAATTTAGAAACTCTTTGGTAATCATATTAAGAAAATATTGTTTTTCATAAGTTCTTAATTCTTGGAGTATCTCAATAAAATCTGAGAAGGAACAACTTTTAGTTGTATATACGTCAAAATCTAGCTCATAAGAATATGGATCGCGGTTGAATTTTGATCTTAAAGTAATGGCAAATTTATCATCTAGTTTTTTTCTTACTTCATTACCTTGTGTAATTAAAGAATTAATTTCTACTACATTTGTATTCCATAAAGGTTTAAAATATTTTTTAAATTTATCAAATACATCAAATTCTTTCTTTTCTTCAAAATCATATTTCATATAATATCTTAAGCCCATTCTTGTAGCAGTTTTTATTTGTAACACTTGAATGGCGAAATCAAAATATTTTTTAACACGATTTGTAAAGATTTCTATTGTTTGATAATCAGTAATTAATAATGAAATAAAATCATGAGCAATATTTATTTTCATATGCCCATCAAGAGTTTCTAAAGAAAATTTTCGTGCTGTAATTAAAGTTTTGGGATCAATAGGAAAGCCTTGTGGAGGTAATAGATATCCTTCTGAAATATTAGGGAAGTCCTCGTTTACTAATTTTTGAAAGTCAGTAAATTTTTGTTGAATAACGCTTAAATCTGATGGAAATCTAATTTCAAAAACAACTGTCTTTAGATACGGCATTTGAAACTTGGAATTCATGTATTCTTGATTGTCCATATTTTAGAATTTTATTTATTTGTTTTAATTATCCCTAAATATTAATATAGTAATTTAAACTAATAATTCTTTTTATAATAAATCGTTAAATTATTCAACAATAAAAATCCAAGGAATCTTCTTTTCTCTACACCATTTCAATTCATTATTAATTCCATCGGATAAATTCCAATCTTTTTTTGGTAGAATTGCTATCATTTTTTTAAAATGTGAATAAATTTCTAAATCCCATTTATAATAATCCTCATCTTTTAAATTAAGTCTTTGGCATTCCTTATGGTAATGATGGAAATGAAGAATTGGTGAAAAGATTGTTAATCCTAAACTACGTAAATACGACATAATTTTTATACTACGCTGAAAAGATTCTTCAGGATTATATGCATATGGCATGAAAATAACATAAATATATTTTTTACTAATATTTAATATAGGACGGTTGAAACGATCAAAAATTTTAATTGATTCTTTATTTTCAATATTAGAATTTTTCACTTTCAAACTTTTATGAATATTATTTATAAGTATAAATATTAAAATTAAATAAAATATTATAAGTCTTTTGAAATCATTTTAAATATTAAATGAGATAGAAAAAATTCAGAAAAATAATTAAATCTAATTTATTTTTCGTGAAAGGGAGGTTTCAAGAATTTTTAAACATACTTAAATAACAGTTTTAAGAAAAGAAATAAAAAATGAAAATAAAAACCGATCGGTCAATTATAATTGAAAGAATAAATTTTAGATTGAAATTAACACTTTATATTTAAAAAAATCGTAGATAAACTTAAAATTTAATTTCCATATATTTATTTATTAAATTTATTCTCCAGAAATAAATTTTAATGAAAAAAAATCCTAAATTTTGAATAAATCTCTCATAATTCTCTTAAAGATTATAGTAACGATTAAATAAATAGAATATTTGATGATGATAATATTTGCAAATTGATTTTATCTAAAAAAATATAAAATTTTCTATTTTTTGTATTGAAAATATGGTCAACTATCTACACAAAAAATTTTTTATTTATAAAGGAAAAGTTTTTTGTGTTGAAAATATGAACAACTTTCTTTACAACCTGGAAGAAATATTTATAAGTAACTAAAACTAAAGAAATATATTAAAAAAAAATAGTTAATATTTAAGAAATTAAGAGAATAGTTTTTATGAAAGAAGATTTTTATTGCTCAGATCGACCACAATCTAATAAAGAAATATTTATTGAAAAAGATCGTAAAGCTTTATCGAAAAATTATCATTATGAGAAAAATTGTTTTCATACTGAAATAGATGAATCTCAATTTGCTGAAATAGCAAATGTTTTAGATAATTTATTTGGAGATAATCCATCAAGTATTTTTCCTTCGGAAAAGTCAATTCTTCCGCTTCATTTACAGAACGAACTTAGTGTTTGTGACAGAGTTATTTACGACTCTTTTCCAGCAAAAATTGATAAGTCAAGATTTAATAAAATAGTAAAGCTTTTAGATAATTTACTAGGGGATAATCCTTTAAGCGTCTCGCCTTGTATAATTCCAAGTTTACAAGAATTGGCGGATATGGTTAGTGTTCATCGTCAAACTTTAGTGAAATGGTTGGAAAAAGAATATTTATCGAAATTTGATAATCCAGATCTAATCAAAAAAAAACTCTGGCCTGCTCCTGGTTCTTTAGAAAATATTAATTTAAAAAAGACAATATTATTCAAAATGTTAGATGAACAATTGAAAGATTACCCCAAGCGAAAGCCCATTCGTATTATTGATTTAAATAAATTACTTGGTTCAAATAAGCTATCATTACAAAAATGGATAAAAGAGTATTTAACTAATAAAATTATTACTGAAAATCCTAATTTAGATAAAAATTTAGCAATATCTTTAGCAGACGATTTATATTCAGAAATTTGGTTTTCCCCCCAAAAAAATCCGTATACATATAGTGATATTGAATTGTATGTTAAAAATAGAGGGGGAACATTAAAAACTACTAAAGTACAGTTTAATGCTATGGAAAAAATACCTACTGATAGGCGAATCGAAATTATTTGTGAAAAAGGTCATTTATTTGATAAAAGGATTGGAGATTTAATATATCGAGGAGATTGGTGTTCTGTATGTAATGAATATTTATGTCAAAAAATAATGGGTTTATTTATGGATAAAATTTTTGGAGTAAATTTTAGAAAGCAAACTTTTGAATGTAATCTTAGGAGAATATATGGTTTACCAGACGGGTATTTTAGGGAAATTATATGTGATAAAAATAATGCCTTTAAATATAAAGTTCACATTTCACGACAGAGTTTTGACGGTTATTTAGAATTTATCGTTAAGGGTATTTATAAAAATGGAAAGCAAGTTGAAATCTTAGTAAGAGTTGCATTTGAATATGATGGAATTCAACACGACGAATATAGTGAACAATATCATTATGGAGATATGAATAATTTCTATATACAAAGGTGTAGAGATATTGCTAAAGATGAAGAAGCACAATTTCATGACACAATAATTATAAGATTAAAGGAAAACTTGGATTTTAATTTAAAGACGATTAATACATTTCAAGAAGAAATTATCAGACAATTTCAAGAGCAGACAGGTATTAAACTTTTTCTAATGCCTCGATATTTATTTGATCTTAAAAGTTTTGACTTAAATATTGATTCTTCTCAGACGATTGATATTCCTTTATCATCAGATGCAAATCAAATTCGAAACAAACAACTAAGAATTTCAGAATACCTTAGAGATCTCGAATAAAAAATATTTTTGTAATTTATATTTAAGATTTTGTTGAATTTTTAATTTTTTTTTTTTTGAAATAAGTTATCAACTAATTTTAAATTAATAATTATAAAGCTTTTATTGATTTATTTCTTTATACATTTAACAGATTATTGATTAAATAATATGATCATTTAGACGAGAGTGGTTCAGCCGTACAACGACACGCTCACATCATTAATAAAAGAAGAGCAAACCGTGTAGATCAGGGGTTCAAATCCCCTCTCTCGTATAAATCCTTTATAAAACATAAAAGTTATTGAAACCAAAAAAGTTATAACAAATCATACATTTATCGTGATAACTACTTATTACTTTTTTCTATGTCAAGCTTCTTAGAGTCGCAAGAATTACGAAAACATTATAAAGAAGTTAGAAAGTTAATTAAAATAGGTCCAATATTCCTTACTCGATACGAGAAAGCTCGAATTGTAGGTGCCCGTGCTTTACAAATAAGTTTTGGTGCTCCTATATTAGTAGATAAGCCAAAAAATTTGATTGATCCAATTAAAATAGCGCAATTAGAATTGAAAGAAGGCATCCTTCCATTAACTATTCGCAGAAGTTTACCATCAGGAGAATTGCAAGACATACCAATTAACAAGTTAATTTTGAAAAAAGACTAAAAAAGATCAAAAATTTGCCTTTTTTTTTGAATGTTATTGTCGATTTTTTTTTTGTTTTATATACCCTCTCCATATTCTCCGTAATCAATTTCGAAAGACTCTTTTCTTCTCTCGGATTCCTTTAATATTTTATCTTCTAATAATTTAATACGCTTATTTAAGGTTTCAAGCGTAATTGCTAACGGATCCGGTAAATCACCGTGTCTTAAATCAATTTTTTCGATTTTTTCTCCTTTTCGAGAGACAATTCTTCCAGGTACTCCAACTACTACAGAATTATCTGGTACATCGTTAACAACTACTGAATTAGCTCCTATCCTAACGTTATTTCCTATTTTTATTGGTCCTAATACTTTTGCTCCTGTACCTAGAACTACATCGTTACCAATAGTTGGATGCCTTTTCCCTTTGTTAGTGCTCGTCCCTCCCAAAACAACGCCCGAATAAATTGTCACATTATTACCAATTTCTGCCGTTTCTCCGATCACTACCCCGGCGCCGTGATCGATGAAAAAGTCGCTTCCAATTTCAGCGCCAGGGTGTATTTCAATAGCAGTAATCTCTCGAGCTATATCGGAGATGTATCGAGGCACAAAAGGCATTTCTAACTTCCAGAAAAAGTGAGCTACGCGATATAACAATGTAGCTTTTATCCCCGGATAGCTGGTTAGAACTTCTAGCAATGTATAAGCAGCAGGATCCTTATTAAATGCAGCACTGACATCAGACACGAAAAAGTTTAAAATTCTCTGCAGTTGTAGGTCTAAAGATTTGTGGTCTATCGCAGAAAGGTCAAACTTCATTCCTAATACGCATTCTGCGCACGATTGACCTTCCTGTGTTTCTTTTGATGTTAAGTGTTTTCCACAATTTAAACAATGAATTAATTTTTCCATAACCATCGTCTAAAAATAGTAAAGAATATGGTGTTAGATTTAAAAATCAATCTTTTATTATTAGATTAACCGTTAAAGTCAAAAAATTTGCGATTATAAAATATAAATTCGCTATATGTTCCATAACTCCGTTGAAAGATATCTTTCTCCAGTATCAGGTATGATTACTACAATCTTTTCCTTTTTCATTTCTCGCTTAGCATATTTGGCTGCAGCAGCTAAGGCGGCACCTGATGAAATTCCTACTAAAATACCTTCGAACTTTGCGAGGTTTCGCGCGTATTCAAAAGCTTCTTCTTTCGATACAGTAATTATTTCGTCGTATATTTTTGTATTAAGAACTTCAGGGATAAATCCAGCGCCAATACCTTGAATTGGATGTGAACCGGGCTTTCCTCCTGATAAAACGGGTGAAGCTTCAGGTTCAACAGCTATGATATGTATTTTTGGATTTTTAGATCGTAAATACTCTCCAGCTCCAGTGATGGTTCCACCTGTACCAATTCCTGAAACAAAAACATCTACTTTCCCTTCCATATCTTTCCAAATCTCAGGTCCAGTTGTAGTTCTATGAGTTTCAGGATTTGCCGAATTTTTAAATTGTTGTGGGATGAAGACATGTTTATCTAAAGTCGCTAATTCTTCTGCTTTTTTAATTGCATTGGGCATTCCAGGAGGAGTTAAAACTAATTCAGCACCATAGGCTTTAAGAATTTTTCTTCTTTCGATTGACATAGTTTCAGGCATTGTGAGAATTAATTTATAACCTTTGACTGCGCAGACCATAGCCAAACCAATCCCAGTATTGCCCGATGTAGGTTCTACGATTATAGAATCTTTCTTAATAATTCCTGCTTTTTCGGCAGCGTTTATCATTGATAAACCAATTCGTTCTTTAACACAACCACCTGGATTGCGGGATTCAAGCTTAAGATAAATTTCAGCCGGTACATTATTTAGAATTTTATTTACTTTTACAATAGGTGTACGACCAATATCCTCTAAAATGTTATTATATCGAGTCATAATTTTTTCTCAAAATATTCCGTTTAAAATCTATTCTAGTATCTCAAAATATATCTCATCCCTTTTAAAATTGCCCCTCTACTAACCTTGAGTTAATAAAGCAAAATCGACTTTTTTTATTAAATGTTCTATCAAAACTTTTTCTTTTAAACTAAATAGTCTTGTAAAACTTTTATTTATTGATTTTCCATAATAAGCGTTTCCAAAAAATGTTTCGGATTGATCTATTGTTTTAATAAGATAATTTCTATTTCCTAAATGTAAATATATCGATATGTCGTTAATTATTAATATTGGTGTTGGATTTTTATTATAATTTTTTAGGAGTTCCAATGTTAATTTATAATTGTGACACGCGTAAGAGTACAGTTCTTCTTTATTTGTAGCATTCAACCTAGGAGGTATTATTTCTCCTTTAACCTTATAATAACGACAATTAGTTATATTTTCGTAAAAATCTTCCAATTTACCCCCTATACTTTTATTATCAATAAATTGCGATTTTGGAGCGAAATCTAAAATACTAATAGAGTTAGAACTAACATATTTTGTTTCAATTAAAAATTGAACGAATTTCGCGGTGTAATACGATTTTTTAGTGTTGATTTCGCCATACAATAAGGTGTGGTGGCTAACATATTTTTTAAAATCAATCTTCTCTTTAAAATATCCCATAAGATAATGTCTTAGTTGTTGTAATAATCTTCTCTAGATATTCCTGCCTTCCTTAACAGTCTTAAGAAAAGATAACCAAGAATGCAACCCGGAACGCTACTTATGGCAAAAAGGCCCCAATAAATTAATAATCCGTGGATAACGGTCAAACCTCCTATAGGCGCAATTATATACGCTATCGTTCCGCCGATAAATACTGTTCCAATTGGTTCTGTTAAGGCCGCTAAATCGACGCGCTTTGGCGCTTTTTTCCATAAAACAGCAGCACTAATTCCAACGACAACAGCTCCCGAAACTCCTCCGTGAAAAGCGTGTATTGTACCCAGTCCAAACGAATATCTTAATATAGCAATTCCTAAAGCAGTAACAATAGCAAATGGTGTTCCTATTAATACGCCCATTAACGCGTTAATGAAATGGGCGAACGGATTGATTTTTACTCCAAATATCGTGAAGTAAGCAAACGGATTAAGAATACTTAATACAAATCCTACTCCAATAAAAATAGCTGCTGTTGCTAACCTTTTCGTTTTAAAACTTTTATTCGTTGCTTTTTCGTTTATAGTTTCTGAATTATTATCTTGAGTCATTCGTTAAACAATAAATTATTTCTAATATTTTTAAAAATTCGCTTTTTTAATTTAAATTTTTTCTCGACTTTTTAATTGTTGCATTAGTTCTAAATCGGCATTTCGTTCGTCTATTATTTTCGAAATATTGTTATTTTTAATAACAAAAGCGGTTGCTTCGCTACAAGCCCCCGTTATTCCACTGTAAGTTAATTTAAAAGGTTTTTTATATAATTTCTAAATTATTAGAGAGTTTAAATAAGAGAAAAAAAAGAATATTCCGAAAGTTTAGAGCCTATTATTTTTTTACATTTTCTTCGAACATTTTTTTATTAATTTCTACACCTAAACCGGGTTTATCAATTGCGCTCACGAAACCTTTTACTGCCTTTATTGGTTCTTCAAGTAGTTGGTATTCGTCGGGAATAAATGGGAATTCGCACCAATCACACCTTGTTGACATGACAAGATGAAGATTTGCTGCTAAAATATGCCCAAAACCAAAGATATGGGGAATACAGCGCACTCCTTTCACTTCAGCCATTGAATCAATCTTTTTCAGTTGTAAATATCCACCACTTCTCGTTACATCTGGTTGAATAATATCAAAACATTCTCTTGATAAAATATCTTCGAATCGAAAAATCCCAAAGTCATTCTCGCCCCCAGCAATTTCAACCGGTGATTTTTCTCTAAGTTTAGCAAGTCCGTTAAGATTATCCGTGGAAATTGGTTCCTCTAGCCAAGCAATATTATATTTATCACAAACTTTTGCCACTTTTAAAGCTTCATTGACAGATTGATATGCAGAATTTGCATCTACCATTATATCAATATCAGGAAAGGCGTCTCTCACGTTTTTAATCAATTCCTCATCATCTCTAAGGCCATCTCCAATTCTTAATTTTACAGCTTTGAATCCGCCTAATTCTGGTTCTAATGCCGCTTGTACAGCTCCAACAGCGGCTTTAGCAGAATAACCTCTGGGCATTGAAGCATATGCCTTAATTTTGTTTTTCCTGCCTCCTAAAAGTTTATAAATTGGTTTTTTTGTAGCCTTTCCAATAATATCCCAACAGGCTACTTCTATAGCAGAGGTTGATTGCGGTATGCCAAACATAATGCGATTGGTATTCTGATAAATGTCGTGAAAAATCTCTTCTATCATGAAAGGATCTTTTTTAAGTATCAAACTTTTTAGTGCTTCTTCAATAAATTGCTTTTGCGCTAAATTGCTTAAGTTCCAATGAGATAACGCCCACCCATCAATACCTTCGTCAGTTATTATATTAATATATAATCCAGTAGCTTTAAATCTCGGCATTGAACCGATTTTAATTTTAAAATCAAGTTCTAATAAATAAGTTTTAACATCCGTAATTTGCATAATCTTTCAATTCGTATGTTTTTAATTAAGAAATTATATAACATATATAAATGTTAAAATTACATATATTATTTTATGGATTTTATGGGTTTACAAGAAAAAATATTAAATTTAAAAAAGAAAGAAAAAGTCGCGATTTTATCACACTATTATCAACCCATAGAAATTCAACAAATCGCTGATTTTTTAGGAGATTCTTTAGAACTAGCTCGAATAGCTAAAGATAAAACAAATTCTGAATATATTATTTTTGCGGGAGTTGATTTTATGGCTGAAACTGCGTCGATATTAAATCAGGATAAGCACATTTTAATTCCGAACCCCGAGTCTTGCTGTCCAATGGCAGCATATTTAACTCCCGAAATTTTAAATAATTTTAAAAAAAAATATCCCGGAGCTCCGGTCGTAGTATATGTTAACTCAACTGCGGCGGTAAAAGCGGAATCAGACATTTGCTGTACGTCATCAAATGCAGTTAGAATTGTAAAAAAAATAAGGGAAGAATTCAAATCTGATCTGGTTTTGTTTGGACCTGATGCAAATTTGGCGGATTACGTCGAGCAAATGTCAAAAATAAAAACAATTAAAGTTCCTGAAAAAGGGCATTGTTACGTGCATTCGCAGTTAACTTTAGAAGATCTAAAAACAATGAAAATAGCTCATCCTAACGCAAAAATTATAGTACATCCCGAATGCGTTCGAAACGTAAGAGAATTTGCTGATTTTGTAGGCTCGACCGCACAAATGTATAAGTATGTTAAAGAAAGCGACTCGCAATCTGACGAATTTATCGTTGGAACTGAAATTGGGCTTATAGAACGTATGACGGCAGATTTTCCTAATAATAAATATTATTTAGCGAATAAGAAAATGGTGTGCTATAACATGAAAAAACATAACTTAGAGTTAATAGAATATCTTTTAGAAAATTTAGACGATAAAAATTTTGAAATAAAAGTTTCGCCAGAAATTGCAAAGAGAGCTTTAATACCCTTAAAAAAAATGTTAGAATACTAGTTTAAGAAATAAAGTTTTAAATCAAAAATTTTTCAAACTAATTATAATTTGAATTGTTTTTTTCAAATCTAAAGTTCAAAATTAAAAGAAGTATAGCTTATTTTTTAGATTAAACATTTAATTATGATATTGTCAAATATCAATGCAATTTATATTAAACTTTAAATTGACAATACCTTTTAAAATATTTGAACTAATTCTATCTCAAAACATTAAGGTGAACTTTTCAATTCCAGATTGGCAAGATGTTTGGATTCTAATTAATTCGTTTTGTATCAAAGAAATAATTTTATTTTCGTTGGTAGTTTCTCTAAAAAAGTAAAAGAGAAAAAAGCGCTAAATGAATTAGAGTTTTTCGCAGATAAATTTTTTGAAACCTATTCCTCAGAGTTGTTAAATAATATTTTAACGAATTGGGGCGGTAACATTGAGGTTTTTTCTAATTTTAGTAAGATTCTCGAAGAATCTCCTGAAGTAAAATTCAAAGATCTGTTTTAAATTTAATCAATTCACTTTTTTATAGAATAAATTCTCTTCCTTTTTCAGTCAAAATATAGACTTTCTCTTTATTAACCATTACAGAAGTAATCAGACCTTTGCTTATCAATCCATTCATTAAATCTTCCAATTCAGCTTTTTTAAAAGGCTCCTTACCTAAAGGAATCCTACTTTGATTTATTATAATTGCGATTCTGTTTAAAAACAGTCTTTTTTCCATAAACGATTGAAGAATCGTCATTTCGTCGTTTGACAGCTTTTCTATCGGCTTTTTTTCCGATTCTTTTTGTTTTAAAGTTTCAGCAAATTGTTTCGTCCGTTGACTAATTTCCTGTTTTCTCGTTTCGACGTGCGTTAGTTCAATTAATTCTTTTGCTACTGTTTTCTTTTTTTTTTGGTCTGGTTTTTCTGAAGAAGAAACCTTTTTTTCTTCTTTTTCTTCTATTTTTTCTCCTTTCTCGTTTTCCATAATATTTTAGAAGCGATTGTCTTTTTTATATTTAAGTAAGTTAAAACTTTAATAAATTCAAACTATTGAAGATAACTGTCCAAAGTTTTTATTGAATTTGTAAACTTTTGAAAAATTTTAACATCTTCTAACGAAAAACATTCTAAAATTCTTTTACACAAAGATTTTTGGTCGAATTTTGAGAATTTTTTTGGCTTTTGTCCTTTTAACACAAGATATAATATCGGTTTACAATTTGTTGATAAACTAAGGTCTGATTTCAATTTTTTAATTATGAATATTACTATATTTTCAAACCTGTTGAATTGAATAGGAAAAATAACTTTTTTCCAAACGCGTTTTCTGTTATTTAACTGAATTTTTTTAACTTTTATCTTAGAGAATTTGTTTTGATTGAATTCCACTAAAAAAATTCCCCTTTCGTACAATGAATCGAGGGAACAAGCAGCTTCGGAAGAACCGGGATTATAAATCCAGCCATCGATAATAAATTGTTTATGATAATGCCCCAAGGCTAAATAATTTACGCGGTCCTTAAGCGTTCTCACGATTTTTAATTCAACTCCCGGAACATTTTTCATTTGGCCTTGTATTCCAAAATGTTGTAAAAGAACATGAAATAGTCCATCGTCTTTAATTATTGCATCTCTAATTTTTGGAAAATATTCAATTGGTTTTTCGCCAATATATTTGTTTCCATAAACAACTATGTCTTTAATTTGAATTTTACCGCCTTTTTGTGTCTTAAAATCGTACGGAAGATACATTTGATCGGTAGAAGATTCCAAATCTGCGTCCAAAAGGATAATTAATCCAATTCGAGAAATTATTTTTAACCAGGATTGTCCTCTTTCAAACTTTTTTCCTCTTGAATATTTTCGAATGTCGTGATTTCCTTCAATTGCAATAATAGGAATTGAATTTTTTGTTTTATTTTTAAATTCAACCAAAAGATCTATAATTTTTATCAAATTTCCTGGAAGCATGTCTAACGACGTAAACACATCTCCACCTAATAAAACAAAATCAACCCGTTGAATAATAGCCAACGACAGTATTTCTTCGAATGCGAGGATATAATCGTTTGCTAGATGTCCATTTTGATATTGGTAACAACCAAGATGAATATCGCTCGCGTGGATAAATTTAGTCGATTTCTCTAAGTTTTTAACGCTCGACATCAACATATAAACGAGATTTAAATCAATTGAAGTATATTTACGAGAATCGCGTATATAAACAATACAAGCCCTATAGAAAAGTGAAAAATCGCCCTTTAATTGTATTATATTTAAAAAGAATCTTTTCTTTTATTTATTATATACGCGTACTGAGAACCCAACGATGTGCACATCCACCCCGCTCGAATAGGCTCGTTCCAAACATAACCCGTTATAAGTTTCTTTTTTTTGAGTTTGTCTAATGTTGGTTTAATATTTTCGTAAGTAAGGTTTAATTTCTTACAAAGTTGAGTTGATTTAATTTTGACACGATTTCCACGAAAATATTTATTATTTATTTCTCTTTTATATTTAAACGCATTTTTATAAGTTTCTTTCCAAATTTTAATCAAAATAATTATTTCTTTCTCGCTTAAATTATTTATCTTAGAAATTAAAATTTAATCGGTTATTATTTTTCAATTAAAGCATAAAAACTAAACTTTTTCTTGACTTTCGTATCTAATAATATCTAAATTTATTCACACCGTAACATTATAAGTTATAATGAAAAAACACTTAGAGCTACGAACTGGTGAAAGAGTAGTCCTAAGACACGTTAAAGAGTCGGA
>Ga0315284_10003093_pt1 | contig 23708 bp, 24 predicted proteins | sample YL17G09_16_MG_FD_203696 | JGI IMG/M metagenome (GOLD analysis project Ga0315284, IMG submission 203696) | Sediment microbial communities from Yellowstone Lake, YNP, Wyoming, USA - YL17G09_16 | ecosystem: Environmental > Aquatic > Freshwater > Lake > Sediment | place: USA: Wyoming | collected...
GGATTTGAAGGATTTTATAAAATAAATCAAAAAGGAGAATTATGGAGTTGTTGGTATAAAAAAATGATGAAAATTCAAACAAACGAAAATGGATATTTATTTTATAAACTAACAAATGGAAATCTTCAAAAAGGATTCCTTCATCGTCTATTAGGAATTCAATATATTCCAAATCCAGATAATTTACCAGAAATAGACCACATAGATAGGAATAAATTAAATAATTCATTAGATAATTTAAGATGGGTTGATAAAAAAACTCAAAATAATAATAAATCATCTAATATAGAAAATATGACTGCGGAAAAACAAAAAGAAAGAATAACAGACCTTAAAGCATACAAAACAGAATGGGCGAAGAATGATAGGAGAGCAAAAGGCATTCCAGAAAGAAAAGCAAAAACAGAAGAAGAATTAAAAGAATATAATAATAGAAAAAAAACAGAACAACGAGCAAATAGAACACCAGAACAGATTGAAGAAGATAATAAAAAAAGACGAGAAACTCGTAAAGAATTATCTGAAGAACAAAAAGAACAAGCAAAAGAACGAGCAAAAAAACAAAGAGAAAAATTGAAATCTTCTACACCAGAAGAAATAGAAAAATTGAAAGAATATAAAAAATTAAAAGCGAGAGAATATAGAAACAAAAAAAATAATAACATTAATTAATTATTAATAAATCTTCATAATCTTTTTTTCTTTAGTAATATGTATAATGGAAAATATTTTACATATTAAAGCATCTAAAAGTCAATTGTCAAAATTGAAAAACGGACATAATGTTCGTATTTCACCAGCATTAGAAGGTAAAGGATTTAATCTTATTGTTCATCCCGAAGCATATGCTTTGGCGAGTAAAGCATTTTTAAAAGGTAAAGGTTTTCAAATGAAATTATCCCCGAAAGATATTGCTATAAATAAACAATTTATTCCTCATATGAAAGGAACGGGTATTTTTGGAAAGAAATTTGATAAAACTTTAGATAAATATGGTGTAAAAGAAGCAGTATATAAAGTAGGTGATGCTGTTAAACCTTTAGTAAAAGCGGGAATATTAGGAGGATTAGCAACTGGTGCGACTGCTTTGAGTGCTACTGATCTTATTGCTTCGGGTGGTTTAGGTGCAGGTGCTATACCAGCAATCTATGGAACTGCTGGAACTTTAGGATATTTAGCAACAGACTATTTAGATAATCCTTCAAAATATCAAAAGCAATCAAATGCTGGAGGTCCTCGTAATATAAATTCGGCAACATCTCTTGCTGGTCAAATGGCACAAAATGAATTAATGAATCAGTTATCTCTACAAACGGGAGAAAAATATAATACTTTAGGACAAGCAAATTTAATAGATTCTGTTTCACAACGGGATAACGCTAATTTATCTTCTGCTGTTATAAATGGTATAACAAATTCAGTTATACTTCCTAAAAAAGAACCTCAATATGATAGATTTGGTGTTTTAATTAGTGGTCAAGGAATTCATAAAGGAAAATTTAGAGAATTGTCAAGTATTGGAGGTAGAGGTGGATTTGTCGGAGGAAATATTTATACTCCTCAAGCATTACAATCACAACCTTTTTCGGCGAATTTTCAGTTTAGTAAAACTCTTCCACCCGCATTTGCTCGTTTTACTGTTTAATTAAGTTTAAAATATAAAATTAATTTCTAAATATAATATATGCTAACAGACGGAGATTTAAAAATGCTTTCAAAAAAAATGCACTTTCCTTTAGAAGGTGTATATTTTAAAGATGAATTACCAAGAAAATTAAAATATAATACTGGATACATTATTAATTTAGATAATAGTATGGATGAAGGTGGAAATTTAAATGAAGGTTCTCACTGGACTTGCTTACAAGTTAATAAATATAAAGATGGAAAAATTGAACCGATTTTTTTTGATCCTTATGGTGCACCTCCGAGTGAAAGCGTTAAAGCATTTGTAAAAAATAATTGTGCTAAATTTTTGCCTAATACAAATAAAGATATACAAAGTTTAATGAATAATGCTTGTGGATGGTATTGTTGTGCATTTTTACATTATATTAATGCTTGGGATCATAGAACAAAAGATTTATACACTGATGTAGAAACTTTTATGTCTTATTTTGATGATTTAAACACCTCTATTGATTGGAAAAAAAATGAATGGATTTTATCTCAATTTTTTATGGATAAAGATCCTACAAAAAGAAAAGAAAGCAAGGTGTTAGATAGTATTAAAAGTGAAGATGAAGGAGATAATCCAGATATGATGAAAATAGGCGTTGATGTTAAAATGACGAAATGACAAATTTTGCCTTTATTTTGAAAAATAATAATTATTATTAAAATAAATTTGGAGGAATTATTCTAAATAATTTTCTCGTTATGTTTGACTTATTCATTTTGGGGCAGATTTTGTCATTTTGTCATTTCTTCTTTTCTATAATATTTCTTCTCTTTTTTATAATTAAAAAAAATAATATAAAGATTATATTATAGGGTATATATAAATGGAACATATTATTTTAGATTGTAGTGAGATTAAAGAAGAGTTCAAATGTTTTTTTGTTAAAACTACATCAGCAGAGGTAGAAGATTGTTATAAAAATATGATTAATAATTCTTTAGAGGATAAACAAGCAGTATATATTGGGTCAATATCTTTTTTGAGAACATATAACAAAGAAAAGTTAATTGAACTTCATACAGAAAAGACGAAGAATTGGGAAAATTGGTGTAATGATGTGTTGCTTTTCTATGTATCAAGATTAATATTATATGGAGATAGTATCCCAGTTATAAAAATGGAATAGCGACCCTATAAATACAAGGGCGATTATACGAAAATTAAGAGTTTAAACAGAAAAAGAACATATAATATAACTATTAAGATAAATAGTTATATTATATATAGATTATAAAAGCATCTACTATATAAAAATATTTTTATTAAATCTTTATACACTTTTAATCAATAATTTATTAAATACTTTCTTAATTATTGATTAAATCTGTTTAAATACTTAACGATTGAATAATTGCTCTTGTTTTTATAGGGTATAATTCATAATAATTAATTCTTTTACATTAATGGGATTTGTTGAGGTTTCATATTTCGTAGATATAATTTTAACAATAAAATCTTTTTCAAAAAATCGTTTTAATTCTGGTGAGTAATCATAAGACATTAAAAAAAATCCTTTAATTGTTTTTAATTGTTCTAATAATTCTTCGGGAGTAATATTCTCACCTTCTTTATAACCCCAAGATTTCTTTTGTTCGCTATAAGGAGGGTCTAAATAAAATAATGTATCTTGTTTATTATATTTATAAAATAATGTATCTTGTTTATTATATTTTTTAATAACCTCTTTATAATCTTTATTTAATATTGTTGTTTTTAATAATTTTGTCTGATATTTTTTATAATTTAATAATATATTTTTACCCATATTTTTTACACCTTTATGGATACCATAACTTTTTCTATTTCCCATAAATGATAATTTACTTAAATATAAATTTCTATATAATCTGTCTTTTGGATTTTTATAATCTGTATTTAATAATCTATTAAATTTATCTTCATTTGCAGTAAAATCAAAATTATCAATATTATCAACCTTTTTAATATCACTATAGACATTATATATATCCTTATCTAAATCATTAATAACATTTTTCTCTGCTTCCTTTTTTTTAAAAAAAATAGAACCACCTCCTACAAATAACTCCACATAAGTTTTAATAAGTTCGTCTGCTGGAAATAATTTTATAATTCTGTCTGCTAATTTCGTCTTACCACCTACTCTTGCTATTATTGGTCTTATCTTATCTTCATCCCTTGCTAAATCTCCATACCCTAACATTATATAATATATAAAATAAAAATCATTTTTGACTATATATCCACCAGCAAATTAATAGGTATTTCAATGTGGTCAATAGGATTACTATTTCCTCCTCTCCTAAAACATCTAACACTTTTTCTTTTAAAAGTTTCAAATAATTCTTTATCATACTTAATATAACAACATATATTATTTGAAAAATAAAAAACAAAATAATAATCTTTAGGAATATCAATTAATTTATGTTCGGGAATAATAGTTGTAGGATATTGTGTTTTTGTATTTCTTCTGCTTTTTAATTCCCATATACAATTTTCACTCTCAAAATCGTATTTACAATACTTATTTTTTGTTTTTGTTATGGTATCATCTTTCCAGTGAATTTTTAGAATATCAATAACTTTTAATTCATTATTAGCACCAAAAGCGAGATCGTTAGTTATACTTCTTTCCATTTATATAATACAAAGATTAAAATTTTGCTAAACAAACTAATAATTAAGTTTAATATTTAAAATTATTATCTCTTCCTTAATTATATGGACCTTAAAGAAAAAATTAAAGAATGTCGCCCTCAATTATCTGCTTCCAGTATTATCACTTATAATTCTATCCTAAAGAATATTTATAAAAAAGTATTTGGAGATGAAGATATAGATTTTAAAAAGTTTGAAGAAACAGATAAATTTTTAAATCATTTAAAAGATTTACCTCCGAATAAAAGAAAAACAATATTATCTGCACTTGTTATTATCACTAATGATAATAAAAAATATAAATCATTAATGCTGGAAGATATATCAGCATATAATAAAGAAATAGGGAAACAACAAAAAAGTGAAACTCAAGAAGAGAACTGGGTAGAAACTGAGGACATTAAGGAAGTTTATGAAGATTTAAAAAAAAATGCTGAACTATTATATAAAAAGAAAGATTTAAAACCAGCAGACTTACAACAAATACAAAACTTTATTATAATGTGTTTGCTTGGAGGTGTGTGTGGAATACCCGTTAGGCGATCTAAAGATTACTGCGACTTCGTTATAAATAGTCCAAATAAAGAGACAGATAATTTTTTAGAAAAAAATAAGATGTTTTTTAATTCTTATAAGACTGCTAAATTTTACGGAACTCAAGAACTATTAGTCCCTAAACCTTTATTAAGTATTTTAAAAAAATGGATTTCAGTAAATCCAACAAAATATTTATTATTTGATACAAATATGAATAAATTAACAAATGTGAAACTTAATCAAAGATTTAATAAAATATTCGGAGATAAAAAGATTTCAACAAACCAAATGCGACATACTTATTTAACAAATAAATTCGGTGATACAATTGCTAAAAATAAAGATATCGCTAAAACGATGAGTGATATGGGAAGTTCAAGTGGAATGTTAGATACTTATGTGAAGAATGATTAATTTTTTGCTAAACTTCTTTTTTCAATTTCTCTTAAAATTTCAATTAATAAATTTTTTCTAAACTTTCTTTTTAAATATGTTTTATGTCTAATCTGTTTCATTTTTTCGGGATTATTTTTCATATATCTATAAATACTATTCTTATTTTGAGAATATGTGCCTTTCATTTATATATATATTATAGGTTTTTTTTATATTCTTTCCTTAATTATTAGTATATTATATCCAAAATCTAATTCTATTCTTTTTAATCCTTCGCTTATTAGGTCTATTAATTCTTGTAATTCTTCTTCATATTTTTTTTTCTTTAATTTTTCTATACAAGAGAAGTGTTCACAACGATTTACAAAATCTATTCTTTTCGTTTTTCTTAATGGTTTCATACAAATTATACAATTCATATTATTATAAATATTTTATTTATCTTCCCATAACGAATTTAACCATTTAATATTATCTTCTAAATTATCATATTTACCCCATAAAAGTGCTAATGAAAATAATGCTGGAGAAGGTATAAGATTTTCTATTAATTCTTTTTCTCTTTTATTTCCCATATGTCTTTTTATATAATTTAATCTTTTTATTTTATCTTTATGATTTAAATATGTAGAAGATCCATCTAATCCGAAATCAAATTCTTCTCCATTTGATAATATTGCAGTATATTTTTTATTTAATTTTGTAGAAGGAATAACATTTATTATCTTCATAATATTATCTTTTTTTTTAAATTTAGGTAAATTATAATTACCTTTAATAATTTGTTTCAGTTCAATTTGCTTTTTTAGATTTATAGGATCTATTTCTTCTTGTATTAAAGGAGTATCTTTATTAATTCTTTTTGTAGGTCTATAAACTGGATACTCTTTATTGCCAATATCTTCCCAATCTTCTTTATACCATCTTTTTAAATTTTTAGGTTTATTATCATCTGTATAAGTCCCTCCTAATTCTTTATACTTTTTAACAATAAATCCACTCTTATATGCTGAAGGTTTTGAATATATTTTATTAGCATATTCTTTTACTTTATTATATAATTCTTCATTATTTATTATAGGCATATATATAATAACTATTTATTTTTTACTTTCTCCTAAATCGTTATTACCTAAAGCATTACTTCGTTGTATTTCTAATTCATCTATTTTTTCCTCTGTTTCTACATCTCGTTCTATTTTCACACCACAACAACTACAAGACTTACACTTACTTTTATAAATAAGTTTTGTAAATCCTAAAATACAACCAATAACTGAAGTGATTAAAAAACTAAAAAACACTGCGTCAAAGGTTCCAGTATCCATATATATATTAATAGATAATAACAAAATGACGAAATGACAAATTCTGCCCTTATTTTGAAAAGTTATAATTATTTGAAAATAAATTTGGAATAATTATTCTTTTTTTTTTTTCATTATGTTTGACTTCTTCATTTTGAGGCAAAATTTGTCATTTCGTCATTTCTTCTTTTCTTTCTTCTTTTTCTAAAAAATAATAATAATAATAATAATAATAATAATTAACTTACTCCTCCTAACGATATCCAAGTGTTTAAAGAACTCACCCAAGTGAAGGTCATACTCGTAGAATTATTAGCAGTTGTATTAATAGCAAAAGTTTGTAATAAATTGGCAGCGGTGTTTGTAGTTCTATAAACACTTAAAGCACCAAGGGTTGATTTATTTGTAATTATTAAACTACTTAAATCAGAAAAACCAGTAATAGGTAATATAACATAGCATCCACCCGCTGGAGCATTAAAAGGAATAATCTTATTTAAATCAGTTGTAGCAATAGTATAATTTCCCGTTTTTGCTGTTATACTACCACTTATATTAGCAACATTATTAATCCAAGAAGGTTGTCCCGCACCACCGCTTATAAAATTTTGTCCAGCAGTTCCTACAGTTGAAAAAAGAGTCGTATTTGTTGCTGAAGTATAAGGTATAGCACCAAGATCAGTGCCATTAATATTATTTGTATTATATGATGTTCCCGCTAATGTTCCATTAAAAACAGCACCATTAGAAGTATAAATACCAGTAGAATTTACATAACCATAAGTAATTGAATTAGATTGAAATCTTACATCTCCCGCTTGTGAATTTATTGTAATATTACCCGATGAAGTTAAATATCCAGTAGATACATTAATACCTAAATTATTTATTGTTGCTATAGTAGTGAGATTATTTTGAAGCAATATTTTTGTAGGACTATTTATTGTTAAATCAGTAGCACTTGGACTATTTAAATTTGTTGTTATTAAATTAGTTGCTGTTATTGTATTTGTATTTGGATTAACATTAAGTCCAGCAGTTTTTTGAACTGATCCATTTCCAGTTGAACTACTATCACTAAAATTTAAATAATGAGTTGCATTTGTCGTTGTATTTGTTGTAGTAATTTGACTTGCCACACCAGTTAAATTTCCCGTCACATTACCCGTTAAATTACCACTAAAAGTGGTTGCTGTTATAGTATTCGTATTTGGATTAACTGAAATTGAAGCAGATTTATAAATCGCACCATTTCCATTTATATTACTATCACTAAAAGTTAAAAAATATGACGCATTTGTTGTTGTATTTGTGGTAGTAATTTGAGATGCTGAACCCGTTAAATTTCCAGTCACATTACCAGTCACATTACCCGTTAAATTTCCAGTAAAGGTGCTTGTAATTTTAGGACAAGTTAATTTTGAAGTGAAGGGGTTATAATACATATAAGCATTACCATCAGTATAAATTGTAGTTGCTGTATTTGTTCCATAAGATATTCCCATCATTAACTGATAATTAACATCTAAAATACTATCTGTCACACCTACTTGTTTTGCTGAACCATTTAAATCTCCATTATATAAACCAGTAGTTAATGAACAACCACTTAAATCAAAATCAGCAATAGTTGTTGTAGAATTTCTCATTATTCGCACTTTACTTCCATTACCATTAATAGTTAAAGGACCAGCACCACTTGCATAATTAGTCAATGCTAAAGGATTCCCATTAAAAGAAGAAATAGTATTTATTAACATACCAGTAGAATCTAATTTTAATTTATTTACGCTATTAATAGTAAAAAACATATTCGCATTATTATTAAGTGTATCTACTGATAAAATTCCTCCTACATTTATATCTGTAAAATTTTCTGTTCCTTGAGCGTTTGGAAATTGTAAATATTCATTTGATAAAGCACCATTACCACTATTAGCATTCGTAAATTGACTTGAATCAAAAATAGGAAGACTTTCTAAAGGAGGTTGATAAGCACTCATATTATTATATTATTATATTATAAATATTTTTATTTAACTTAATTAATTTTAATCCAACCAGTTTCAGTATAATAAGCAAATGTGCCTCCAGTTGTAGAAAAATTAGTAGTTGTAGGACTAGCAAAAGAGATTATAAGATTTGTAGTAATAGTATAATCTTGCCTATATATACTCACAGTGGAATTTGTTTTATTAACTATTATAAAACTTGTTCCATTTGGAGGAGTTAGTGAATTAGGAATTTGCAATCTTCTTGCACCCCATCCAGTAAAATAAATTATAGTGTTATAACAATTTGTTAGTAATGGTGCAGTATTTAAAGTATAATCTGTTGCACCAGAAGCGGTTTGAGCATTTACTTCACTTACATATCCTAAATTATTCGCCCAAAAAGGAGCAATAACACCTCCACCACTCATTAGACTTTGTCCATTTGTTCCGACAGTAGTAAATAAAGTATTATCTATACTTGCTTGATAAGGTATTCTTCCAAGAGATCCTCCACTAATATTATCAGCATAAACGGCAGATGTGCAACTCTCAGGGTTTCCCCAATAAGGAAGAACACCTTCACCTCCAGTTATTAATGCTTGACCTATAAGAGTTCCAGCATTAGATAAATAACGAGAATAAGTCCCATCATCATACATTATACTTCCATTAAGAACTCCTTCTGGAGAAAAAACACTATAAGTATAATCACTTGTTCCAAATAATCTTGCTGTAATACCATCATATTCAAAAGTAGCACAATTCGTAATCGTTCCTCCTTCGTCTCTTTGTATAATTGTTTTACTTCCAGCAGTTTTACTAGTTATTACTATATCACCACCATTTTCATCAGCATCTATATAAAAAGTTCCTCCATCTATTATACCAGATAAAAAAGAGGTTCTTAAATTATTTGTAAATTGTGCGATTCCATTAGAAACCATATCTGTAAAATTTTGAGTTCCTTGAGCATTAGGATAAGATAAAAAATATTTTAATCCATCTCTTATGGTAAGCGGATTATCTAAATTTGTGTAAAAATTAGAACTATCAAAAATCGGAACATTTTCTGTGGGAGGTTGATAGGCACTCATTAATATAAGTTAAGATTAAAAAAATAAAATCTAAACTATTTATAATATGCCCCCTAAAAAAAAAGAACTTGACGGACAAATTATTAATATGTATGAAAAAATTCCAAAATCCTTTTTAGACAAAGTAGATAACCCTAATTATCATTTACATAATTTAAAATTACCTTTTCGTATGTGTGTGGTAGCACCAAGTGGAAGTGGTAAATCTAATTTTTTATTAAATCTTATTCATCTTTTTTGTGCTGGAGATAAAGGGACTTTTGCTACAATAAATATTATTACTCGGAATAAAGATGAACCATTATATAGATGGTTAGAAAGTGAATGCGATCAAATAAGAATTACCGAAGGATTATCTACTTCTCCTAAACTTGATGAATTTGATAAAAATAAAAATCATTTAGTCGTATGGGATGATTTAGTATTATCTAAAGATTTAAGTATGGTAGAAAATTATTATATTAGAGCAAGAAAATTAAATTGTTCGGTTATATTTATTTCTCAATCTTATTTTAAAATACCTAAAATTATAAGAAATAATTGTTCTTATATGGTTTTATTAAAATTATCGGGAAATAGAGAAGTAAATTTAATTTTAAGTGAATTCGGTTTAGGAGTCACCAAAGAAGAATTATTACAATTATATGAATACGCAACCAAAGAAAAATTTAGTCCGTTAATTATTGATATGGAAGCAGATAAAGAACAAAGATTTAGGAAAGGTCTATTGCAAATATTAGGAATTAAGGATATTTAAATTTTTTCTTATCTTAATTATATATATGCCGAAAGATAAAAAACCAAAAAAGAAAGAAGAAAGTATAAGTGATTTTATGAATAGAACTAAAAAAGAAAATGAAGAAAAAAATAAAAATAATGAAGAATTTTATAAACAACAAGCAGACGCAGAAGAAGATTTTTGGAATGAAGTTGATGACAGAATAGATAAAGAAGAAAAAGATAAAGAAGCAAAAGATAAAAAAGATAAAAAAGATAAAGAAGCAAAAGATAAAAAAGAAAAAGAAGAAAAAGATAAAGATAAAAAAGATAAAGAAGAAAAAGATAAAGAAGAAAAAGATAAAAAAGATAAAGAAGTAAAGGATAAAAAGAAAAAGAAAAAAACGAAACCTTCTAAATCTATAAAAGATGATAGTGTTATTATTCCTATTATGAATAAGACTGAAATCGCTTTACCCGAATATTTTGCTGAACAATTAATAAATAAAAAAACGGGTGCGATAAGTTATAAGTTAGTAAATCCTTTAACAAAAGTGAGAAATTTATCTACTCGTAAAAAAAAGAAATCTATTAAATTAATTAGAAAACCAATAGAGGATGCTGTTATTATGGAACATTCACAAGATCCGATTCCTTTATCTTTATTTAGTAAAACCGATCAAGATATTATTAATAAACATTTTGATATTATTGATAAATATAGTGATGTTCCGTTAAAATGGATTCCTAAAACTAAAGATTTTAAAAATAAAGAAAGAGGAAGACCCGAAATGATGTCAAAAAATATAGATGTTAATAGAAGTAGAGATAAAGATTCAGATGTTGTTGTAGAGGTTATAGGTAATAAAAAAATGACGGATAACGCTAATCCGAAAAATAAAGGAGAAAAAGAAAAAGAAAAAGAAAAACCAAAAAGAAAGAATGTTAGAAGAAAACCCTTAAAATATGCTGGTAAGACTGATGAAGAAATAAGAAGAATAGTTCAAAATCAAAAAAATGAAAGCGGTAAATTAAGGGTAGAAACAGAAAAATATGGTTTAGAAGAAGCACTCCGATTAAAAGAAGAAAGAAGACAACAAGATTTAGCAAAAGGAGATAATTGGTTTCAAGGATTAATAACACCAAAAGCAATTGTAAAAAAATCCCTTTTAGCAAAAGAATTATTAGCAAATGCTGGTGGTGAAGCAATTGGAAATGGTTTAACTGTAAATCATTTTAATAGTGATAATAAAGATTTAATAAAATTAAAAAAATCTTTTGATAAACATATGAAAACAGAAAATATGGTTGATAAAGAAAAAAATATAATATTTAGCAATATTATGGGTAAAAAGCAAAGTAAAAAAAATATTGAAAGCGATAGTGAAAGTGATAGTGATCTTGAAGGTATGGGTTTATATGCTGGAGGTGGCGGTCTATATGCTTCTACACCTTCTTCGGGTAGAGGTATTAAACATATGCACCATTTTCATAGGATAGAAATGGATGGTAAAGGTATTATTCATCATCATCATCATATTGAAGGTGGAAGTATTAAATCAATCGGTAATGATATTAAAAAAGCATTTCAACCCGTTAAAAAAGCATTTGAACCCGTTAAACAAGCAATTGATAAAGTTGAACAAGTAGCGACACCTTATAATGCTGAAGTTTTAGGGCATTATTTAATTCCTTCGGTAGGTTCTGCTGTAGGAGGTGTATTAGGAAGCGTAGGTGGACCAGTTGGAGGTGTATTAGGAAGTGCTGGAGGTTCATATGGAGGATATCAACTACAAAAAGAATTAGGTTTTAATGATAATACTACATTTAAAGGTATGGGGTTAAAAAATAAAAAAGGATCTGCGGAAGCGAAAGAATGGGGAAAGCGTATGAGAGAAGCGAGGGAAGCGAAAAAAAATAAATAATTATATTTGCTCTAATTATAAAATAATAATAAAAAAAATATTTATTAATTATTATTATTTATTATTATAATTCTTAATTAATTATACTTCCGATTTCTATATTTTTCATATATTCTTTTATAGGTCTTTCTCTTTCAATTTTTTTTATAAAATATTATTATTTGCTCTAATTTAATTATTATTATTATTATTATTATTACTATTATAAAAAAGAAAATATAAAATATAAAATATAAATTATAGGAAATGACGAAATGACAAATTTTGCCCTAAATTAGAAAAGTTAAAAAAAAAAAAAAAGAATAATTCTTCTAAATTTATTTTATTATAAATAAATATTTTTTAATATAAGGGCGAAATTTGTCATTTTGTCATTTTGCTCTAATTTTAATATTTAATAAAAAAAATTGAAATAAATTTATATAAAAAGTAAAGGTATAATTAAGATGAATACTACTATTACGATTAACGATTTTAATTTTACTATTATGAACGCCGAACAAGGTAAAGCGTAATTATATAGTGATAAACAAGAAGAATGGGATTTATATAGCGATATGAAAAGTTATTGCGATAAAAAAAGTTTAACTAAATTAAAAAAAGAATTAGGAATAGAAAGTAAAAGAAGAATTAAATATGTTATTACCTTAACAGATAAACATATTAATTTTAAATGTAAGCAAAATAAAAAAATTAAATATTCATATCGTATATTTGTAAATAGTAATTGGGAGGGAGCAGAACCCTATGAATTAGAAACGGGAACGGGAACAACCTATCATCCCTACGGCGATATAATTATAGTATTAGAAAATGAACCGAAAACGAAAGAAGAAAAAAAACAAGAAAAATTAAATAAACTACAAAATAAAATTAATAAAATTAATAATTAATTTATAAATAAATAATTAAATTAATAAATATTTTTTTTTTGTTATATATTATTATTTGCCCTAATTTTATAATTTAATATTTTTATTTGCTCTAATTTAATAATTTTATTATAATATATAAAAAAAAATTGATTTAAAAATATAATATTCCTATAACTTAATAATATGACTCAATCTTTAGGAACATTTGACCCTTTTATGAGAGAAGAAGATATGGATATAGGAATTGAATTTTACCACTGCAATTATGATATAAATATAGAAAATGAAATAATAAACGAAGAAGAAGAATGCGAAAATTTAGGAATATATGAAGCATTACAAAAAGTATTAAAAAATAATGATCCTAAAAAAGATAAAGACGATAAAAAGGAAGAACCTAAATATTCTCAGAGTGATAACGGAAAAACGATAAAATTATTATTAGAAAATTTTGAATGTTTTAAACAACTTGCCGATCCTTATAGCGACTGGTTTAAATATATGTGTGCAATATATAATTCCGTAGAGAATAAAAAAGAAGGTTATGATTTAATTCATCAATTTTCAAAATTAAGTAATAAATATGATGAAGATGAAGTAGATAAAAAATACGAACAAATAATAAATAAACAGACAAGTGATAATAAAAAAATGACTATAGCGAGTATGATAAAAGTCGCTAAAAAAGAAGATTTAAAAAAATATGAAACATTATTTCCTCCTAAAAAAACAAAAACGAAAAAGGTTATTAGTTTAGATAATAGTATTAAAAATTCTACCGAATACGCTATAGCAAAAGTATTCGTAAATAGATTTGGAAATAATTTTAAGATGGTAGATATACCTTCTAAAAAATGTTATATGTTTGATAAAGAAACGGGAAGATGGAAGTTAGATAATGGATGTAGCGGAATGCGAAATATGATTTCAAATGAATTAAAAGCGTTATATGATACGGAATTATCCGCTAAATTTGAAAAATTACAATCTTCTTCGGATGAAGAGATCTTATCAAAAGAAATAAAAGAATTAGGTAATTTAATTACTAAATTAGAAAAAACGACCGATAAAAATAATATCGTAAAAGAAATAGGAGATATGATTTTAGATGTAGAATTTGAAAAAAAATTAAATTCAAATGTTAATTTATTCGCTTTTACAAATTGCGTTATGGATTTAAATAGTATGACGACAAGACCAGCAAAATTTGATGACTATATTTCTTGGACTTGCGGGTATGATTATAAGGAAGAAATAGATCCTACAAAATTAAAAGATTTAACGGATTTATTAAAAAAAATATTACCCGATCCAAAAGTATTACAATTAGTATTAGAAATATTAAGTTGTGGATTTACTGGACAAGCGATAGAAAAATTCGTAGTATTTAACGGAGGAGGAGGTAATGGTAAAGGATTATTAGATGAATTCGTAAAATTAGTATTCGGTGAATATTGTTATATATATGCACCCGTATGTTTATTAACGGAAAAAGATAAAACTGGACCGAATCCCGAAAAAGTAAAACTTCATAATAAAAGAATATGTATTATGAAAGAACCTACAGAAAATACTAAATTAAAAAATGATAGAGTAAAAGAAATAACGGGCGGAGGTAATATATCGGGTAGAGATTTATATGCGGGTAAAAATGACTGCGAGATTACTCTCGCTTTATTATTAATTATGGAATGTAATAAGAGACCTTTATTTGAAGAAGATCCGACAGATGCAGAAGCAAGAAGAATTATAGATGTTTTATTTCCAAATAAATTTACGGATAAAAAAGAATTAATTAATAATACAACTATATTTCAAGCAGATGTAAAATATAAAACTATGGAATGGAAATTAGAACACAGAGATGCTTTTGTTTATTTATTATTTAAAGCATTCAAGGATTTAAAAAAAAATAATTATGAATTAAATATTCCCGATAGTGTAAAAGAAAGAAGTCAAAAATATATTAATGAAAGTTTTACTATATTAAAAATGTTTAAGGATTATTATGAACCGAATGACGAACCAAAAGATTTTATAAAAATTAGCGATGTATATAGTTTAATATCAACTTGTCCATCCTATATTAATCTTACAAAAGCGGAAAAAAGAAAATATAATAAAACCTATTTCGTAGATTTCTTCGCAAGTCATTCCGATTTTAATGGAATATATTATGAAAGAAAAGCAATAAACGGAAAAGCGGAACGAAATATATTATGCAAATATAAAATAAAAGAAGACATTTAATTTAAAATATTAATAAATAAGTAAATCAAATATATTTTTTACTACCCTATAATAAAATGACAAAATGACGAATTCTGCCCTCAAAATGAAAAGTAATAATTATTCGTAGAATAAATTTGGAATAATTCTTCCAAATTTATTTTTTCATTCTCAAGGGTTTCTTTATTTTGGGGCAGAATTTGTCATTTCGTCATTTCCCTATATTTTATTTTTATAGTTTTATAAAGGAATATTTTTGTTATCTATTATCAGAACGAAATATATATAAAATAATAATTTAAAATATTAATAAATAAGTAAATCAAATATATTTTTTACTACCCTATAATAAAATGACAAAATGACAAATTTTGCCCTCAAAATGAAAAGTAATAATTATTCTTAAAATAAATTTGGAAGAATTCCTCTAAATTTATTTTTCATCTCTCAAGGGTTTCTCTATTTTGGGGCAGAATTTGTCATTTCGTCATTTCCCTATAATTTATTTATAATAGTTTTACAAAGGATTATTTTTGTTATCTATTATGCTTATAATTATTATAATTATTATTATTATTATTTTTTTATAAAAAGAAAGAAAGATATATTTATAATAAATATTACAAAAGCAAAGAAAGAACCCTATAACAAAATGACGAAATGACAAAATCTGCCCTAAAATGGAAAAGTTCTACATAACGAGAAAAAAAAACGAGGAATTCCTCCGAATTTATTCTCAAATAATATTAACTTTATCAAACAAGGGCAAAATTCGTCATTTCGTCATTTTATTATAGGGTTCTTTCTTTGCTTTTGTAATATTTATTATAAATATATCTTTCTTTCTTTTTATAAAAAAATAATAATAATAATTATAAGCATAATAAATAACAAAAATAATCCTTTGTAAAACTATTATAAATAAATTATAGGGAAATGACAAAATGACAAATTTTGCCCCAAAATGAAGAAGTCAAACATAATGAAAAATAAATTTAGAGGAATTCCTCCGAATTTATTTTAAGAATAATTATTACTTTTCAAAATAAAGGCAAAATTTGTCATTTCGTCATTTTATTATAGGGTAGTAAAAATAGTGCAAATAATAACATTCTATTATAGGAAATATATAAAAAATTGATTTAAAAAATTCCCCTATAACTATTATAAGAATATGAATAATAAAATTGAAAGTAGAATCCCGATTGAATGGAATGAAGGATTATTTAAATTTATTAATTTTATAAAAAACGAAATTAATATGGAAGAATTCAATAATATTAATTTTGATAAATTACAATTATTACAACATAAATTAAGAAAAATATTTATAGTTAATCAATCTTTATTAACAATATCTAAACACCCTTTTAAATTAGAAGATAATAAATATTCATATCCAAGTTTCTTCGGATTATTTTGTTTATTAGTAAGCGATTTATCAAGAGTTCATAAATGGGAAGATGTATTAGGAAATAATTTTACGATTACTATTCATTCGGTATATGATATAGTAGCAAAAAAAGAAGATATGTTTTGGAATGAAAAAGATTGTTATTGTTGTTGCGGACACTGGGTAATGGATGATAATCAATATTTAATAACAAATAAATATACGGGATATAATATTTTAGTAGGTAGTGTATGTAAAACAAAATATAATTTATTAAGTCCACAAGATAATAAATATTTAAATAAATTAAAATTAGGAAATAAAAAAAAATGCATAAAATATATGACAGAAAAAATGTTTAATGAATGGAAAGAAAAAACAAAATTAATTAAGGAATATAAAAAAAAAATAAAAATACAAAAAGATATATGTTTAAAATTAATATGTATTAGACAAAAAATAAAATTAAGAATTTTAGAAAGACGATTAAGAAAAGGAATAAAATATATGTATAATATATTATTAAAAGAAAAAGTGGAATTAAAAAAAGTAAAAGAAAATCTTGGATATATTTCTTATTATAAATTATTTAAAATTTCTACAAAAAATTATTCTTGGTTAAAATATATTAATTTTTGTATAAGTCCACAATCTACTACTAATTATAATACACAATTAAAATTAAATAAATATAAAAAGTATAATTTAAAAAAAAATAAAATAAGTTTAAAATATAAAAATAAAATATCTCCTTAATTATATATGGAAGAATACCCACCGAGACTATTTGAAACCCCCGACGAACCCGTTCAAGAATTAACTGCAGAACAAAAAGAAATACAAAAAAAAAGAGATAAAGCACAAAAGTGTAAAGTTATTATTTTAAAAGAAATGGGATTTCATCCTATTCTTACAAATACAAATACTTTGTCTAACCTACAAAAAAGAGTTCTTTTAGAAAAAGTAAAATTATTATTTGATGAAGGTGTAGAAGAACAAATAGAAAAAGATTTTAATTTTATTACTGAAGAAGCACTTTTATCTATAGATAAAAATGATTATACAAAATTCGCAATATATAAGCGTAATTTTTAATTGTATTTATTATATATTTTTTTATCTATCAAATATATAATGAGTGGATATCCTTTGAAAAATCCTACGGATGCTTCTAAGTTTAGGGAACAATATCTTTCCTCTTTAGCACTTCAAGCACAAAATGATGACATCAATCTTCAAGCAAATAAAATTTATGTTAAAACGGGTCAGACACCTACACAAATGACTGATACGAGAACGAGTGCTGAAAAATTTGCTGATATACAACGATTAAAATTAGAATTAAGAAAAGAATTAAGTCCTATTGCTGACGGCACACAAACAGAACAAATATTAAATGATATAACAGATCCAGTAGAATTAATATTTTTAGCACAAAATATAACAGAAATAATAAGAATATTAAAACCAAAATATAAATTAGGAATATTAGCAGATGTTTTCCTACCTTTTTTACGAACATATAGGGCAAAAGTAGAACGCAATTTTGGTGTAGAAGATGGATTACAACAAGCAACTGGAGAAGCGATCTTAATGGGAGTAAGACAAATATCACAATTAGTAAGTCCCGCTGTATTACAACAATTAAGACAAGAAATAAAAGATGATGCTAATAGTTTAAATAGAGTGTTATATTCAAGTATTAATGATAAAATTGACGATTTACAAAAAGTTTTACCTTCAAAAGAATTCATTAGTGCTATATCTCAAATTCAAGATGCTATAACAAAAGCAACGATACAAGAATTAATGGCACAATCTTTAGAAGATTTGCCGAATGCTAATGATGTCGCTAAATTATTATCACAATTAAAAGTTGCTTCTTCTAAAAATGATATAACAAGAATAAATCAAATAGGAAGTGTTATAGAAGGATTAATAGCAATAAAACCACAAACCATTTCACAAATGAAATATATTTACCGATCCGTTCAAGAAGCACTTCCAACTACTCGTATTAATAATCCTTTTGAAACACAACAAACAAGTGCTTCTCCTCAAACTGCTCAACAAGCACAACAATCTTTAGCATTACAATCACCAATCGCACCCATTCAACCTTCTACTACACCACCTCCTTTAACAAGACCAATAACTTATAAACAAGAAACCGATATAAGACAAATATATGAACCTACAGACCAAATATTAGCAAAAAATTTAACTAAAGAACAATTATTTAATGATTATATTGATCCCATAAAAAAAATATATGTTTCGGGAATTACAAATGCTATGTTAAATATTAAAGGTGGAATAAAATCAACTGAACAAAAAATAAAGGAAGCAGTTATTATATTGAATTATTTAATAGAACCTTTATTAGGAACAATTTCTACTACGGGTGCTTATATTATTACAGCACCAGCATCTATAATTTCTCCGAGAGCATTATTAACGCCTCAATCACAAAAATTACCTAAACCAGCGGGTGGTGCAGGACCACTTCCTCCTTCTCCACAATTACCAATAGCACAACCTCAGCAACCTCCTTCTCCTCCTTTAATAATAAAAAAAGAAAAAAAACCAAAAGAAAAAAAACCAAAAGGAAAAAAAATTATTTCAGTTCAAAATATATCTCCTCCACCTATAGGAGGTGTAGGAATAAGAATGAAAGGAAGAGGTTTATCAAGAAAATCAAAAACAATAATAATAGAAACAGAAGAAGGAATTAAACCTCAAGATAAATATGTTCCTTTAGGAAGATATTTTATAAATAAAAATAAATTAAATAAAAATATTATATCTATAAGAAGAGAAAGTGGACATTCAGCAAGATTACCCGTTAGACTTGTTAGTAATAATTTAAGTTCTGTTGTAAAGACAATTATAGGCGGTGGTATGCCTACTTATGATGCTTTAGAAAAATTAACGGACGAAGAGAAAATATATTTACATAAACTATCAAAAGAAAGCAATATTATTGATAGATTAAGTATTCCAACACCAAATAAAAAAGAATTAGATAAAAATGTAAATGAATTTGAAATTATGAAAGGTGAAATCTTATCGGGTAATGATAATATAGAATATATTAAAAAATTTAAACTGCTTATTATAAAACTTATTAATCAAGATATACTTCCGAGAAACGAAGGAAAAGAAATTTTAATAGATCTTGCTTCTTTAGGATATTAATTTTTTCTTTTTATAATATATATGAGTGTTGTCACTTCTAATTATAATCCGAAACTTTCTAACCCTTGGTCTTCTAATAATACTCCTCAAATGAAAAGTAGCAGTAGTCAAGCACCTTTCTTTTTTGGTGGAAGTCAAGTGCCTTTTAATTTAGGAATATCACAATCTCCGACAATTATAGGTGGTCAAATTAAAAAACCTAAATTTAAAAGATTAGACCAAGCAGAAACAAGACAATTAATAGCAATACCACATATTTTACCTTTTCGTAAATAATAAAAAAATAAAATCTCATCATATATTAATTCTATGCGATCATTGGTCTTTAGTCAATCTAATATTATTACTGACGGACAAAATAATAAATTAAAATACAATTTTCCAAATTCCATAAAATTTGAAAATAATTCAATCGCAGTCTCATCTGTTTCTATTTATTATTCTTGGTTTAATATTTCATCTCTTTATCAAAATAATACATTTACATATACTTGGGTGGTTGGAGGAACATCAACCACCTATACTATTATAATTCCAGACGGGACTTATGAAGTAGCAGACCTTAACAATCTTTTACAATTTACTTTTATTTCTAATAAACATTATTTAGTGAATGCTTCGGGACAAAATGTTTATTATGCAGAATTTGTTTTAAATCCTACAAGATATGCTGTTCAAATTAATACATTTTTATTTCCTCTTGCTTTACCCACTGGTTTTACTGAACCAGCGGGATTTGGTGGTTATCCTACAAATACTTTTAATCCTATTATCACAATCCCAGCAAGTTTAAATATTATTTTGGGATTTTCTGTTAATTACGCAACACCCGATAATACAAGTAATGGGTATTCAGTTCCAGCAAATCAAAACCTTATCGCTAAAAATACTGCTACAGGGACAATAAGTTGTTTATCTACACAAGCACCTAATCTTCAACCTAATTCAACAATTTATATTAGTATAAGTAATGTAAATAATCCATATTCAATTCCTTCCAGTATTATTTATAGTATAACTGCTCAAGGTGCTGTAGGAAGTTTAATAACACAGACACCTCCGAATTTTGCTTGGAATAAAATGATTAATGGAACATATAATAATTTAACGATCACCCTTTTAGGAAATAATTTTGCACCTATACCTATTAATGACCCACAAATGACAATAATGTTGGTTATAAAAGATGATGAAGAAAGATTATAAGTTTAAATTATAAAATAATTATCTTAATTATATATATGAACGATTTAACTGAACAATATTTAGATACTTTATACGACAACCTTTCAAGAGAACAGCAATCTCTTTTAACTGATATTAAGACGGGAACAAGTGATAATAAGGAAAAAGATTTACAAAAACAATTTACTTTGTTAAATACTTTAATGATGAATACTTTAAGATTACGAAATTTAAAAAAAAAAATTAAACAATCTTTAGACAATTAAAATCTTTATATATATATATATTATGGTTAAACCTACGAAAGCATATTTTAAAGGAGGACCTATCGTCCATACATTTAAATCTATAAAAGGAAAAGGTATAGGAGCAGTCCTTTTGAATAAAGGTGGTGCTGGTAATGGAAGTAGTTATAGTTCTTTAGAAGATTATATTGAAACTACTGGACTTAATCCTCTTTTAACAAAAGGTAGAGGTTTAGGAAATATGAATCAAAAATTAGAAAATCTTTTAATAAAAACAAAAAAAGGTAAAAAAGAAAAGAATATTACATTTAGTATTTAGGATTAATTAGTTTTATTAGTTATTTTTTTTTCTAACTAATAATATATGGGCGACAAACTTGTATTTGACTTATCTCAAGAAATAGAAGGTTCTCCAAATGTTTTTGTAAAAAAAGATTTTTTAAATATTCTCGATAATATGAATGGCAATTATGCAGGTAATCAGTCCATTATTGACACTTCTCAGTTGTCTAATAGTAATAAATGGATGTCTTACAGGGAAGCGTATTTATATATTCCATTACTTTTAACACTTTTCTCACCCGCTGGAACTTCGGCAGCATTTAGCACATCTACGACCTCTGCTGATTATGCTATGGGTCTTAAAAATTGGTTTGGATCTATTATTCATTCTTTCACTCTAGATTATAACGGCACAACTATTTGCCAACAGACTCCATTCTGCAATATGTATAATATTTTTAAATTAATGACGAGTCTTTCAATTAACGAGATCACAACTTTAGGACCTACTATTGGGTTTTATCCCGATAATCCTTTGTCTTGGACTTTAGCAAGTGCTGTTTCTCTTAATGGTATTGGTGTGACAAATAACACAAATTTATTGATCGCTTCACCAGTAGTAAATGGTGATGTTTTTAATGGTTTTAAATCGGGACAAGGTAATGATGGATTTTTAGCAAGACAGCAATATATTAATTTTGATCCAGCGGGTGTTCCAGTCACAACTCTTGGTGCTTCTACTTATGGAACTCTATTACCGACTGCTTCAGTTCAATTATTATGGAAATCATTTGTTTCTTTTAAGAGTGCCACTGTCGTTCAAATTTCTGTTTCTGCAGTTGTTTATTTAAAGCATCTTCATTCATTTTTTCAGTTTGTTCCACTACTAAAAGGTGTGTATATGAAGATGACACTAAATTTAAATAACTCTAACACTACACTGAGTGTTGTAGGTTCGGCAGCGACACCTTCTATCCCAGCATCTATGACACTCTCTGCTGTTTCTGTTCCTTCTGGAGGTGTTAATCCAGTAATGATTGCCAGTGTTGCTACTACACAAGGTGCTTCTAAATTATACGCTACTAATAACACTGGCACTTCAGCACTTTATCAAGTCAATCTCTCTGTCGGAAGAACTTGTTTAAATACCGCACTAACAGCACAGACGGGTTTAGTTGGTTCAAATATTTATCTATATGTTCCAGCATATACTTTCAATCCTCTTTATGAAAGTTCATATCTTTCTTCACCTATTAAATCTATTAAATATACGGATATTTATCAGTATCAAATAACGGGTATCGCTTCAAGTAATACAATTAATCAACTTATTACAAATGGTATCTCTAATATTAAATCTGTTCTTATTCTTCCTTTTATTTCAGCAACAACGACGAGTGCCCCATTCACAACTGGTCCAGCGGGTGTTGTAGGTATCCCCGAATATCAGTCTCCTTTTGATCCCGCTGGTTGTGGTCCTACAGCACCTTTAGCACATTTCTCTAACTTTAATGTGGTAATAAGTGGACAGAATGCTATTTATAACACACAGCGTTATGCTTTTGAGGAATGGAACAATCAAGTGAATGGATGCAATTCAGTCAATGCGGGACAAATGGATGGACTCACAAGTGGTCTGATTTCTCAGTTAGGTTGGGAAATGAATTACTGCTATTACTATGTAAATGTTGCGAGAATGCTTCCAGTAGAGGAAAGTGTTCCGAAATCGGTTCAAATTATTGGACAGAATGTTTCTGGTATGTCGCTTGACTATATTGTGTTTGTAGAATATGGTTGCTCGGTAGATATAGATATCCTGAGTGGAAGTCGCGTATAGAGATATATTGACATTAAAATAAAATTGAAAACAATATAAAGACATACAACATATTATATTAAGATGGAACCCAATCAATATTATATTTATAAAGTAAGTGCGAATGGACTGGATTATTTTGGTTCATCAAAACAAATTCCTTATGAAAGAAAAGCAAAACATTATAGTGATTA
>Ga0315284_10003094_pt1 | contig 23706 bp, 18 predicted proteins | sample YL17G09_16_MG_FD_203696 | JGI IMG/M metagenome (GOLD analysis project Ga0315284, IMG submission 203696) | Sediment microbial communities from Yellowstone Lake, YNP, Wyoming, USA - YL17G09_16 | ecosystem: Environmental > Aquatic > Freshwater > Lake > Sediment | place: USA: Wyoming | collected...
AACCCCGTCATGGAATTCCTTCATCAGTCTCTTGAACTTAGGATAGCGTTCCTCCAGACCACTGGATGCGAGGTCGAGCACAATCAGGTCTCCTGCACGGGCGATGTGCCCCGGAATCTTCGCGGGAATTAGCGGGGCGTCCCGAAACTCCGCCCGGGCACTCATCATCTCGACAATGGAATCGACCGTGATCGAGCGTGGACCTGCTCTCAGCATCTCCGCCTGTCGCACCGAAGTGGGCACGGTGCTCGCCCAGCCGGAATCCGAAGGAAACCTAGTGCTGTCGATGTAAGAAATGAACTCGTTTACCACGCTGTCATTGATTGCGTAACCGAGTTGCTGCTTGTACCTCTCAACGAACTTGCGGTACTCGTCGTTGTAGCGGAACTGCTGGAAAAGCTTCTGAAGCTCAGGCTTCATCTCTTCGAACGGCGGAATAGGCTCGAATCCTTCACACTTGATAAGATGATACCCGAAGCCGGTTTTGACCACATCCGACACCTGACCCGGTTTCAGCTTGAAGGCGACTTCTTCGAATTCCTGTACGAAACGGCGACGTGGGAACGTCCCCAGATCGCCGCCGCGCGATGCGCTGCCGGGATCATCGGAGTACCGCTGCGCGAGTTCTGCAAAGTCCGCCCCCGCTCTCAGACTATCCTGCAACTGTCGGATTTTGATCAAGGCGGAATCCACAGCGGCCGAGTCCTGAGTTCCATGCTTGTGTACTGCCATGATGTGTCGAGCGTGGATTGAGCCCGCCGATGGCTTACGATCAGTCAGCTTGATGATGTGATAGCCGTAATTCGTGCGTACAGGCAAAGGGGCCATTTCTCCAGGCTTGAGCGCGTAGACCGCGTCTTCGAATGGAGTGACCATGTTGCCGCCGGTGAAGTAATAGAGGTCGCCCTTGTTAGTTTTCGCTGAAGGATCCTCGGAGACGGAATCGGCGAGGGCCGCGAAGTCCATACCCTGCCGCAGAAGGTGGATGAGTTCCATTGCGCGATTGTAGACTTTCAGTGTCTCCTCGGGTGAGGCGGTCGGGCCTACGCGCAGAAGGATGTGGCTCGCTCGGAGTTCTTCCTTTCGTCTCTCGTACATCCTCCGGACGCCGGGCTCGGCGAGTTCCTTCTCCAACATGAATGTTGTGGCCAGATTGGTGCGGTGATCGTGCAGTTCAGCTACAACCTCGCGATCGGTGTCAAGACGCCGGGCATAAGCGTCGAGTAACTTGAGGCGATACTTCATGAGAAGATCGAGAAACTTCTCGCGCTCATCGAGGGTCGATTTCTGTGCCGCGTCCCACGTGCCGCTGTTGCGTTGATAGAGGCGTTCGTATTCCTCCATGCGGACCTTTTCCGGCCCAAGCTCCATGACAACAATGTCCGCGTGTTTAGGGCTGCAGCCCCACAGCAAGCCGACCCAAAGGGCAAAGGCTAGGTAGTGAACAAGCCACCGAAATCGCATTCTCATCGTCCTTTCGTATGAGATTGTGCAACAGAGAGGGTTTTCATGTCTAAGAAGCCCAAGATTATAACCATTTTTTGCCAAAAAGACAAGGGAATGTGGGAACTTGCGCCGCGCATCCAGTTTTCGTAGCTTAGAACAGATGTGCTTTTCTCGAAAGGATTCGAAAAGATGGTCAATTCACTGAGAACGGCTGCCCTTTCAACGGCTATCGTGTGGCTGGTCGGCGCAGCGGCGTTCGCCCAGAGCGACACGGCTGTGTTCGAAAGTGTACGCAAGGTCGAGGACCGCGCCGGGCGATACAAGGCGCTTGAAGAGTTCGTGCGGAAGTTTCCGATGAGCGAGCACATCCGCGCGGCGAGACAGCTACTGTTTGGCGATGCACTTGAGCTTGGAAAGAAGCAGGAAGCGCTCGCACACGGTCTCGATTACCTGGTCCTGGCAACAGATCGTCCATCGGCACTCAACGAGATCGCATGGCAGCTTGCCGAGCACGATGTTTACCTCGACTCTGCGCTCAGCTTCATCGATCGGGGGCTTGCGGAGTATCGGGCCTCGCGTGGGCGGAACAGTGCTGCCATGCTGGATACGAAGGCATGGGTGCTCTACAAGCGGCACTCGTTCGCCGACGCTCTCAGCATACAACGCGAGGCCGTTGATCTCCTGCCTCAGGGGGCAGAGTGGAACGCACAGTACGGTGAATACTATTACCGACTTGGGCTCTACGAAACAAAAAACGCGGCGGGGAACAAAGACGCGGCGAGTCGTGACGCGGGTCTTCGGCTTGTGGCGCGATGCGTATTCTTTGGCGTCGGCGACGCCTTGCCTATGCTGCAATCTCTGGTCGGAGAGAAAGATGTCACGGACGGAGGAAAGCGCACGAGGGAATTGCTGGAACCGGCTAGCGACGAGTACATCCGGAGATCTCCGAGTCCGCTTGATGCGCAGGCCAACGTCGCCATCATCCTCGCGAAACTGAACATCATGCCGGAGCGGTCTCGTCAGATCGCGGCCGAGATCGAGTCCATGGTTTCCCTGGCACCCACGATTGAAGAGCGTTCCTCGGGTGAGTTGGCTCTGGGAATCATTCATTTCTATTCCAAGGAGTATGAGGCTGCAGTCGGCGATCTCACAGTGGCGCAGCAATACGCTTCGCCCTACGCAAAGGACGTCTACCTCTACCTTGGCGAATCGTATGAGCAATTGGGCATGGACCGCGAGGCCTTCGGTGCGTATCTCCTCGGACTCGTCGTTGTTCGGCCGCCCGAAATCATGGAGCGAATTGTTCCGCTGTACAAGAAGCTCTACGGTGAGAGTGCTCCATCGGCGCAATCGCTGGATACACTGATTGCTGCGAAGGCGAGGGAGGTGGAGGATTTCGACTCCGGCAAATTCATTGCCCCCGAAAAAACAAAGACCGTGCTGGCAGAACTGTTCACCGGCTCGGAGTGCAAGCCGTGCGCCGCTGCCGACATCGCGTACGATAAACTCCTCGAACGATATGACCGCGCGGCGCTCGCCGTCCTCGAATACCATCTCCACATTCCGGCTCCCGACCCGATGACAAATGCGGACACGGAGCTGCGTGCAAAGTACTACGGCGTTTCGAGTACGCCGACATCATTCGTCGATGGACTGACGAAGACAATCGGAGGTGGAGCACCCTTGGCAGCGCAATCACGCTTCAATATCTACAAAGATGCCATCGAAAGACGCCTGCGCATAAGCACCGAAGTCTCTATGGATCCCTCGGCTGGATTGTCGAAAGACAGAGTGAATATCCGTGTGTTAGGAACTGCCTCAGAGAGCGGTTCGCGCCAGCTTCGCTTGAGGGTTGCACTTGCCGAGGAGGGCGTTGAGTACCGGGGTTCCAACGGCATCGGGCACCACCGATTCGTTGTCAGAAAGATGATAGGAACGCCGGAAGGCACGATGTTCGATGCGGGAGGCTCGGCCAAACTAGCTGCTCAGATCAACCTTCAGCATCTTCAAGATTCACTCAAGTCGTACCTTGATGCGTTCGAAAGAAGGACGTCAAGCGGTCGTGCTTTCAAAGAGAAGAAACATGCCGTGAATCGGGAGAACCTGTACGTAGTCGCCTTCGTTCAAGACAACGCTACCAAGGAGGTTCTTCAAGCCGCAGTAAAGAAAGTCGTTCCTTAGCTGCTCATCTCAGATGAAGAGGATGGCGATTTGAACAACACGGAAGTTGGAGTGGAATACGTTGCATACGCCCGCCGCAGGTTGATTGAAGAGTATCTGCCGAAAGTCCGGCGTTGCCTCAAAGAGTTGTCGGAAGAAGACGTCTGGTGGCGTGCACATGAGACGAACAACAGCGTCGGCAACCTGATCCGCCATCTGTGCGGCAACATGCGGCAGTGGATCGTCTCAGGGCTTGGAGGTGCAACCGATGTGCGTGAACGGCCCGTGGAGTTCAGCGCACGCTCGCCGATTCCCAAAGCCGATTTGCTGGCGAAGCTGGAATCCACTGTGCGCGAAGCAGATAGCGTGCTCGCGAAATTCGACGCCAGCAGACTCCTTGAAAGACGAAGAATCCAAATCTATGACCTAAGCTGTCTCGACGCAATCTCCCATGTTGTTGAACACTTCTCCCACCACCTCGGTCAGATCATCTACATTACGAAGCTTCGAAAAGGGATCGATCTGAAGTTCTACGATCTATAGCGTCTCCTTTGCAGCACTTCTCGCCTAAGCTGCTGGACTTCCTTCGCAGTCAGCTCGCGAGATTCTCCTGGCGCCAATCCTTCGCCCGTCAGGTTCGCAATCCGGGTCCTTACCAATCTGAGAGTTGGATGTCCGACGGCTGCGGTCATCCGTCTGACCTGCCGGTTCTTCCCTTCTCGAAGCGTCATCTCTAACCATGCAGTGGCCACGTTCTTGCGGAGACGGATGGGTACCGGGCGCGGCGGAAGCTCGGGTGCGTGCGCTAGAAGTTTGACTTTCGCGGGCAATGTCAGCGTACCCTGCAATAGCACTCCCCGTCCGAATTTCTTGAGGGCAGCTTCATCCGGCACTCGCTCCACCTGGACGGCGTAAGTTCGCGGATGACTGTAGACAGGATCAAGAAGCTTGTGCGCAAGCTCCCCGTCGTTGGTGAGAAGCACTAACCCCTCGCTATCGAAATCCAGACGTCCGACGGGATAGACATCGCCCGGGAAAGGACCAAAGTCTGCGAGCGTGAGCCTCCCCCCAGCATCGGTGAATTGACATAGTGCACCGTAGGGCTTGTTGAAAACGAAGTATCGGGAGGATTTCCTCGCTTGGCGCGTCATAGGGTGCAGATTTTGTGTAACCCATGTATGCTCACAGCTCACATGGAGCAAAGTTCTGTGACGTGCCACACGGAATAGTTTTCGCGTTTTCTTGTTATTGGCGGCGAGAGCATGGAGGAATGAACATGAAGATTCAATATCGGTTTCCTTTACTTAGTCGCCAAGAACGAGAGACGAACGAGCAAATTCTTGACGATGAGTGCGAGAAACAATCGTGGTACATCGTGATGCTCTCCGTCCTTCTGGCCGATGAGATCATTATCTGTGTTCAGTAAAATGGTGCTCGCATGAAATCTCTAAAACTCCTCGCACTGTTCGCCGGCGCAGTAGTTCTACCCTGGGTTATCTGGCATGTTCGACGTCGCCGCGCGAGTCAACAGGAAGAAGCTATCCGATACGACCTCAACGAGTACCTGGCAGAAACGGGGCTTTGAGCGTCAAGCCCTCGTTGTTTTCCAAAAACCGATCGCCATACCTCTGCGTACACCGCCGCGAAGCTGTGTGCGCGCTGCTCAGCCACTCCTCAAACAACCAGCCTACTTCGTGTCGAGAATAATCGGGAGACCGTCTTTCCCGCTTCCGATGATGACCACCTTCGTGTTGTTCGACTCTGCAATTTTCAACGTTGCTTCAATTCCTTTCCATCGGAGTAGTTGTTCACTGATGCCGGCGGCGACAATCTGCTGAAAGTCGGCGATACCCTTCGCTTCAATGCGCTTTCGGTCTGCTTCCTGCTTCTCCTTAGTGAGAATGAACTCCATGCGCTGACTCTCCTGATCGGCACGCTGCTTCTGTTCAATAGCTTCCGTGAGTTGTACGGGAAGCGCAACGTTGCGTATCGGCGTGGTTTCAATAGTAACGCCGCGAGTGGCAACCATTTTCGCAAGCTCTTCCTGTATCGATACGCCGAGCCGCTCGCGTTCGGATGAATACAGCGCGCTTGCCTGAAAGCTTGCGGTGACGGCGCGACTGATGGAGCGAAACTGCGGGATAAGAATGATCGTTTCGTAATCCCCGCCGGTAACCGTTTTGTAAACGCGAGCAGCAGAGTCGGGGTTCAACCTGTAGAGAACGCTGACCTCCAAGCCAATGGTGAGTCCCTCGCGCGAGAGCACTTGCATTGTTTCCTTATGCTCCTTGGTCTGGATGGAATATTTGATCACTCGTGCAAGAGGATTCACCAAATTAATTCCCGCTGGAAGAATTCTCTCCGACACCACGCCGAAGAAATCGATCACACCCACATGACCGGCGGGGATGACAGTGAAGCATTGAACAAGAGCCAAAAGGACCGCGACGATAAACACGGTACTGGACACCGCCGTGCTCGTTCTGAACATGGCATTCTGCTGCTCAAGATATTTCTTCCGCGACGAACGCCAGAGAGTAAAAGCCGCGAGAGCAACAGCGAGAAGGAATAGAAACAGCATAGATGTCTCCTTTCAAATGGTGGGGTGGATAGACTGTTACCGCGCGTGCGGGAAATCTACAAATCGCTTCCGGTAGATGCAACCGAACGCTCGGGTCCGGATTGATTTTTCCTTACCTTCTCCATATCTTGAGCACGCCGTATGCCGCACAGAAGCATTCGCATCGTGAAGCCGCCCCGACTCAACCCGGGCGATCTCATCGGCATCGCCGCGCCGTCGGGACCTGTTCTCTCCCATCAGAAGCTCAACAAAGGAATCCGCTACCTCGAAACTCTGGGCTACATGGTCGTTCTTGCCCCTCATGCGGTCGAGCAGCGTGGTTATCTTGCAGGTTTCGACAAGGATCGAGCACAGGACCTCAATGATCTGTTTGGCAATCCGCACGTGAGAGCCATCTTCGTTGCACGGGGCGGTTACGGCATGCCCAGGATTCTGCCACTTCTTGACTATCAATTGATCCGGCGGAATCCCAAGATCCTTGTGGGATACAGTGACGTTACGGCGCTTCAGCTTGGTCTGCTCGCGAAAACCGGGTTGGTGACGTTTGCCGGCCCGATGGTCGCGACGGACATTTTTCGCCTGCAGGGTCTAGCGGAGGAAACCTTCTGGCGATGCCTGACGTCAACAAAACCGCTGGGAAGGCTGGGAAATCCCACCGGACGGAAACTCTCGACCATCAACAAGGGAATCGGTCACGGGCGTCTAGTCGGCGGAAACCTGTCCGTGCTCTCCGCGCTCGCGGGCACGGAGTATCTACCTGACCTGCGGGGAGCCGTGCTCTTGCTGGAGGAGATCGACGAGCAGCCGTATCGAATCGACCGAATGCTTCACCAACTGAAATTGGCAAAACTGCTCGACAGACTTGCAGGTGTTGTCCTCGGGGGATTCACAAACTGCGTTCCCTCCGACAAGCGAAAGCCGTCGCTTTCGCTTGGGGAAATCTTTCGAGATACGTTTGCCAGTGTCCGCGCTCCGGTGCTAGTGAACCTTCACCATGGTCATGTAGCCGACTCGCTCACTCTTCCTCTTGGCGTCTCCGCACGTGTCGACGGCGGTAGGAAAACGGTTGAGATTGTTGAAGGCGCTGTGCGCTGAAACGTGGCAATTCTGTTGACTATGCAGCGATTATTCCGTAAATTTTCGCACGACGTGCGCGGTGAGCGGGAAACTCAACATAGCAGTCTTCGTGTCCGGGAGAGGTTCGAACTTCCAAGCAATTCTTCATGCGATCAAGGAAGGCAAGATACCGAACTCAGAAATCGTGTTGGTCGTCAGCAGCAACTCAACTGCCGGCGCGTGTGAGATCGCTCGCCAGAACGACATTCCTGCGATAACGTTGAGGAGCAAGGAGTTTCCCTCGGAAAACGAATTTGCGGAAGCACTAACCGGTGCACTGGAAGAACGCGGCGTCAACTTTGTTGCCCTTGCAGGATACCTCAAGATGCTCCCCGCGAAACTCGTGCAGCGCTTTCGCAACCGCATCGTCAATATCCATCCCGCACTGCTGCCGGCATTCGGAGGGAAAGGGATGTACGGATATTTTGTTCACGAGGCCGTGATCGCGAGCGGAGCAAAGAAAAGTGGCGCTACTGTCCACATCGTGGACGAAGAATATGATCGCGGTCCAATTGTGCTGCAGCAGACCGTGGATGTTGCGGAGAGCGACACTCCCGAGACGCTTGCTGAGAAAGTCTTGAAGATCGAGCATCAAATCTATCCCGAAGCCATCCGCTTGTTCGCCGAAGGCCAAGTGACTGTCGAAGGAAGGATCGTCGCCATCCGATGAATGACGTAAGAATTCATCGTGCGCTGATCAGCGTTTCGGACAAGACCGGACTCGTTGCATTCGCAAAAGAGCTGCAAAAGCGGAACGTACGGATCATCTCAACCGGCGGAACATTGAAGTCACTACGCGAAGCCGGCATCGAAGCACGGTCTGTATCTGAAGTGACCGGTTTTCCCGAAATCCTTGACGGCAGGGTAAAGACGCTTCACCCGAAAATTCATGCCGGACTCCTTGCCGCGGCGGATAACCCGGCGCACGCACAACAGTTGCGGGAACTCTCGATAGAGTCCATCGACATGGTTGTGGTGAATCTGTATCCCTTCGAGCAAACCGTAGCGCGGAACGGAGTCTCGTTGGAGGAAGCGATTGAGCAGATCGACATCGGCGGCCCGACGATGCTTCGAGCGGCAGCCAAGAACTATCGCCACAAAGCGGTGATCATCAGTCCAAGCCAGTACGAAACGGTGCTCGCCGAAATGGAGCAGCAGGGCGGCTGCATTTCGGCGGAGCTGCGCTTCGAGCTTGCGAAGGAAGCATTTCTCCGCACGTCCCAATACGATGCCGCCATCTGCGGCTACTTCACTGCGCGGGGAGAAGAGGAACAATTACCGAAAACCTTTGCCGCGTCGCTCCGCAAGGCGTTTGACCTGCGATACGGCGAGAACCCCCATCAACGAGCCGCGCTTTATGGGGAGGTCTTCTCCTACTTCGAGGTGCTGCACGGGAAGGAACTTTCCTACAATAATATTCTCGATATCCAGGGCGCAGTTGAGCTTATCGAGGAGTTTGCGGAGCCTACGGCTGCCATCATTAAGCACGCGAACCCGTGCGGCGTGGGCAGCGGAAACACGATCGCGGACGCGTACGAGAAAGCTCTTGCAACGGACAAGACCTCGGCTTTCGGCGGCATCGTTGCGGTGAACCGCCCACTCGATGTTGCAGCTGCCGCTGCGATCAACGAGATTTTCACGGAAGTCATCATTGGACCCGAGTTTCCTGGCGACGTGCTGGAATTGTTGAAGAAGAAGAAAGACCGGCGCCTTGTCCGGCAGAAGAAGCCGATAGCAGGCTCTGTGAAACACACGATCAAGACTGTTGCCGGGGGTCTCCTTGTGCAAACGCCGGATGAATTGACGCTGCGGGAGGAGCAAATGAAGGTCGTGACGAAACGGAGGCCGACGCAAGAGGAACTTGAGGCAATGAAGTTTGCCTGGCGCGTGGCGAAGCATGTGAAATCCAACGCGATCGTTTATGCCCGGCAGAATCGTACGCTTGGGATCGGGGCAGGACAGATGTCTCGCGTTGACTCGTCGCGGTTCGCGGTAACGAAAGCCCGGAATGCAGGACTGGCGCTTGCCAATTCTGTCGTCGCGTCGGATGGATTTTTCCCGTTCGCTGACGGTCTTTTGGAAGCGGTTAATGCAGGCGCGACGGCGGTGATCCAGCCGGGCGGATCGGTGCGCGATGAGGAAGTCATCCGCGCGGCTGATGAGCACAACGTGGCGATGATTCTTACAGGCATTCGGCACTTCAGACACTGAACTCACTAATCCATGATTTCTTGCTAACACACCTTCACACCTCCTATGGGCCTCTTCTCCGTCTTTTCCGCTGACCTTGCCATCGACCTCGGCACAGCCAACACGCTCATCGCGATGAAAAGCAAAGGCATTGTACTCAACGAGCCTTCCATCGTCGCATTTGATCGAAACACGAAAAAGATCATTGCCATCGGGAACGAAGCGCGCGAGATGCTCGGGCGAACGCACCGCGACATCCGCACTATTCGCCCAATGAAAGACGGTGTCATCGCCGATTTCGAGATTGCTGAAGGAATGCTGCGTGAATTCATCAAGAAGATTCATTCGAGCTGGCTTCCGAGCAGGCGAATCGTCATCTCCGTGCCGAGCGGTGTTACGGAGGTTGAAAAGCGGGCAGTGCGCGATTCTGCAGAGCACGCAGGCGCCAAGGAAGTCCACCTCATCGCCGAGCCGATGTCGGCTGCAATCGGCATCGGTCTGGACGTCGATGCGCCCGTCGGAAACATGATTGTAGACATCGGAGGCGGTACGACGGAGATCGCCGTCATTGCGCTGTCGGGAATCGTTACGGAGGAGTCGATACGAATTGCCGGCGACGAAATGGATAGCGCCATCATTCAATTCTTCAAGAAGAATCACAACCTTCTGATTGGAGAGCGCACTGCCGAAGCTATCAAGTGTGAGGTCGGCTCCGCAATGCCTCTGACGGAGGAGATTACCATCCAGGTCAAAGGCCGCGATCTCATCAGCGGCATTCCGAAGACGACGGAAACCAGCTCGGCGGAAATTCGCGAAGCACTGAACGAAGCGGTGCAGCAAATCGTCGACACGGTGAAGCTCACGCTCGAGCGAACTCCCCCGGAACTGGCCGCTGATATTCTCGATCGTGGGATTATGCTTTCCGGCGGCGGCGCTCTGTTGAAGAGCTTCGATGAACGCATCCGCCTTGAGACGAGCCTTCCCGTTCATGTGGCCGAGGATCCTCTGACGGCGGTCGTGCGCGGTGCGGCCAAAGTCATGGAGAATCTCGGCCACTATTCGAAAGTCCTACTCAAGAGTCGGAGATACTAGACCGATGCTCTTCTTGCGCGGCGTGCGATGCAGAGACTGTTCAACATAATCCGGGACTTCAAGGAGTATGTCGTCCTTGCGCTGCTTATCGTAGCTTCTCTTCTGCTCCTTTCCCTCAACGATAATACACAAGTCCGGGCGATTCGGTCGTACACTGTAGCGCTCGTCGGAGTTCTTCAGGATGCGGTCTCCGTATTACCGAATTTCTTTGCGCTGCAGCGTGAGAACGAGCTTCTCCGGCAGCTCAATGTGAACCTTTCCGATGAGGTCAGCCGACTTCGCGAGGCGCGGCTAGAAAATATTCGGCTGCGTGAACTGTTGGGGTTGAAGGAACGGCTCCCATTTCGTCTCGTGCCTGCCGATGTCGTCGGCAAGTCGCTCCATCTCCAGCGCAACACAATCACCATCAACGCCGGATCGGCTGACGGTATTTCTCCCGACATGCCGATCATCTGTGAGACGGGACTTGTGGGACGCATTGTGGCGACGAGCTCACGCTATTCCATCGGACGGCTTGTGCTCAACGTCGACTCCCGGGCGAGTGCGAAAGTGCAGCGCAGTCGCATTGTCGGTATCCTTGCATGGGAAGGAGGCGAGCTACTCCAACTAAGGAATGTCTCACGCATGGACGATGTCGTCCCCGGCGATCTGGTGATAACATCCGGGTACGGTAGCATGTTTCCGCCGAACATCAAGATCGGTATCGTTGCATTGGCGGAGGATGAGAAAGGTGGACTTTTCAAGAGGGTTCTCATCAAGCCCTCGGTGGATTTCACGGCACTTGAGCAAGTGTTCGTAATTGCTGCCACCGTCGACAGTGAGCGGGTCGCGCTGGAGGAAACCTACTCTAAGCGGAAATGACGAGAGTGTTCAAATATATCTTCGTTACCTTATTGGTTATCGTGGTCCAGACGACCATGGTGCAGTTCCTTGCACTGCAAGGGATTACCCCTGATTTGATTGTGATCTGGATCGTCTATCTGACGCTGTGCGAAGGTCAGCTCGCGGGAAGCATTTGGGGATTCGGGATCGGGTTGTTCATTGATCTCGTGAGTTCCAGCTTCCTCGGTCTTTCAGCGCTGACGAAGACAATCTGCGGATTTGTGGCGGGCTATTTCTACAACGAAAACAAGACACAGATGATATTGAGCACGTATCGCTTCCTGGTAGTCGTTCTGGTGGCGGCCTTTGTCCACAACACGATCTATTTTGTCGTCTTCACGCGCGGGACGGATGTGAGCGTCCTCCGTGCAGTGGCCCAGTTCGGCCTGACCTCGACGCTGTACACGGCAACGATGGGGCTACTCCCATTGTTTGGATTTGCAAGAAAACAAATGCTCTCCCGATGATTGAGTCAACGGACACACAGCGGAAACGGCGTTTTCTTCGGGCCGGAATCTACGCCGTCTTCTTCTTCTTCCTGATTCGTCTGGTCCAACTCCAGGTGCTGTACCAGGATGTCTACGGAAAGAAGTCGGAAGAGAACAGCATCCGCACAATTCCGCGCGAGCCGGTCCGTGGATACGTTTTCGATCGATTCGGCAAGCTTGTCATTGACAACCGGCCTGCCTACGCGCTGACGATCACGCCAGCCGAGTACGATACGGCGGTAACCGGCTATCTCTCTGCTATCCTCGGTGTGTCCCCTGACTGCATCATCGAAAAGGTGAAAAAAGGTCGGGCATACAATCGGTTTGTACCGACGAGGATCAAGCGCGATATTGACTTCCAGACTCTGTCGCTCATCGAAGAGAATCGGGACAGACTTCCCGGCATCGGATACCAAGTGGAATCGAAACGGTACTATCCAACGGGGGCCAAGGCGCCTCACCTGTTCGGATACACGAAGGAGATTTCTCAGCGCCAACTTGCCGAGATGGGTGGAGAGTACCGGCAGGGAGACGTGATCGGGGTGTCGGGTATTGAGGCGGCCTACGAGAAATACTTGCGCGGCTCAAAGGGATACGAATTCATTACCGTAAACGCCAAGGGGCAAATGCTTGGGCCGTACAATGACAGAAGAAGCGACATCATCCCGGAGGAGGGCAACGATCTGTTCCTCACTCTGGACGCGGAGCTTCAGTCGTTTGCCGAATCTCTGATGGTTGGTAAGCACGGCGCCATCGTGGCGCTTGATCCTTCGGACGGCGGGATTCTTGCCATGGTGAGCAAGCCCGACTTCGATCCCATGCTGATGAGCGGGGAAACACCAGTTGATGTGTGGAACGCGCTCAATGCCGATCCGGGCAAACCGCTGTTCAATCGGGCGACTCTTACGCGCTATCCTCCAGGCTCGACGTTCAAGATGGTATTGGCCGCTGCGGCACTACAGGAGGGTGTGATAGGTCCGAATTGGAGCGTTCACTGCACCGGTGCATTCCGATTCGGCAACAAGATATTCAAGGACCTGCATGTGCACGGTCAAACGGCCGTGGTGGAGGCCATTCAGAAATCGTGCAATGTGTTCTTCTACACGCTCATGCTAAAAACCGGACTGGAACGTTGGAGCAGATACGGCAGCGAGTTTGGGTTCGGATCTCCAACAGGCGTAGACATTCTCGAAGAGAATCCCGGCCTGCTTCCCTCCGAAGAGTACTACAACCGTGTGTATGGTAAAGGCAAATGGACGCAAGGGTATCTTGTGAGTCTCGGAACCGGCCAGGGTGAACTCGGAATATCTCCAATACAGATGGCCTGCTATGCAATGGTGCTGGCCAACAGCGGCTACTATTATAGACCGCACGTTGTATCAGCCGTTTGCTACAAGCCTTCAGGTGTGAAAGAAATGATCGGAACTTCGACGCGTAGGATCAATCTGAAGAGTTCAGTGTGGGAAATTATCCGCGAGGGGTTGTATCGTGTCGTGAACGAACCAGGCGGCACGGGCAGCGCCGCTCGCGTGTCAGGGCTTGTCGTTGCGGGAAAAACGGGTACAGCGGAGAATCCGCATGGAAAGGATCACGCATGGTTCGTCGGGTTCGCACCATTCGATCAGCCGAAGATTGCTATCTGTGTTTTGGTGGAAAACGCGGGTTTCGGCGGTGTGGTGGCTGCACCGATTGCCGGCCTCTGCATCGAGAAGTATCTCTACAGAAATCTGATTGGCAACGCACCGAAGTCGTTGGTGGCAAAGTCGCCGGAGTCGATTGATGCACAGGACTAAGATGGGAATCCTCTCCGGCGAACATATCGACACGAAAACGGTGGGCACGACAATCGCGCTTGTAGTAATCGGGTTGGTTTCCATCTACAGTGCTACCTATGATGCCGGGGCGTCCGCATATTTCTTCCGCCAAATCTGGTGGGCGGTTGCCGGACTTGTTCTGATGGCCTCCATAATCGTGATGCCGTTTCGGATGCTGCAAATGCTCTCATATCCAATCTATGCGTTGAGCATTCTCATGCTGGTTGGAGTAATGGTGATCGGAAAAACGATTGCGGGGTCTACGAGTTGGTTTGGTGTTGGAGGTTTCGGAGTGCAGCCCTCGGAGATTGCAAAACCGGCAACAGTGTTGGCGCTTGCAGCTTACCTGTCTAACCGGCAGGTTACGCTTAAGCGTTCAAAGCACATTGTGGCCACCTTTCTTTTGGTACTCTTGCCCATGGGTTTGGTTCTGGCTCAACCGGATATAGGGACGGCAGTCGTATATGGAGGAATGCTGGTCCCGGTTCTGTACTGGGCAGGAGCGTCGCCGCTTCTACTTCTTTCTCTCACCGCGCCCGCGATTGCTGCAGTTGCCGCCCTGTTCGGAGTAACGCCGTTTCTTATCGTGATAGTCGTTGTGTTCCTCGCTCTGTTTCTTCTCCGAGAGAACCGTCTGCACTCGGCGATTGTCTTTTCCTTGACGGTGCTCGTGGGTGTGTCGGTGCAATACATGTACGGCAAGCTCGCTCCATATCAGCAGAAACGCATCGAAACGTTTCTGAGTCCTGAAGTGGACCCACTCGGGGCGGGTTATAACGTCATCCAGTCGAAGATTGCCATCGGATCCGGCGGAATTCTCGGCAAGGGCTACCTGCAGGGGACGCAGACGCAGCTCAATTTTATTCCTGCCCAGTGGACCGACTTCATCTTCTGCGTGCCCAGTGAAGAGTTTGGGTTCCTCGGTGCGTCGATTATCCTTCTCCTGCTCATAGCACTGCTTGTTCGGGGTGTGAGCATCGCCTCGATGGCGAAGAGCCGATATGCGAGCTTGGTGGCGGTTGGGATCGTGGGAGTCTTCGCTGTCCACGTGGTCATTAACATCGGCATGTCTATGGGCCTGATGCCGGTGATTGGCGTGCCTCTGCCGTTTCTCAGCTACGGCGGATCGAGTCTGATGACGAGCATGCTCATGTCTGGCCTGCTCGCAAACATGTATCTGAATAGAAAAGAATACTAGGTCAAGGAGCAATATGAAACAAACAAAACGTCGCAGGGAAGTCCCTGTCGATAAGCTTCGGTGGCGGTGCAATCCGAAGAGCCTTCAAATTAAGACGACTGAGCAGGTACATGCGTCGAAAGAAATCATAGGCCAGGAGCGCGCACTCCGCGCGCTTCGCCTGGGACTCGAGATCAAGCACTACGGCTTCAACGTCTTCGTAACCGGTTTTTCCGGCACCGGCCGGACGACGACGATCAAACGGCTCCTGAGCGAGTTTCAGGAGAAGAAATCAGTGCTCCATGATCTATGCTACGTTCACAACTTCCATAATCCCGACCAGCCCATTCTTCTGACGTTCGACGCGGGGAAAGGGACGAGCTTTCGAGCAGACATGGATGAGCTGCTGTCCGACCTACGCAAGAATATTCCGGCCGTTTTTGAGAGTCGAAGGTTCCAGGAAGAGCGGAAAAAAGTCCTCGAGCATTTCCAGGAGCGACAGCGGAGCGTGTTCCGGGAGTTTGAAAGGAAGGTCAAAGAGCGGGGCTTTGAAGTAGTCCAGATGCAGGTCGGTCCGGCGATGCGGCCGGATATCGTACCGGTGATCAACAATCATCCGGTTGGATTCGATCAGCTCGACGCCCTTGTTCAGCAAGGAACGATTACAAAGGAACAGCTCGACAAGGTTGTGCAGGATCGGGGGATTCTCGAGTCTCAAATGGAGGTTGTACTGAAAGAAATGCGGAATATCGAACGTAGGGCCAAAAGCTCCGTAGATGATTTGCGTCAGAAGTTCCTGCTTCCTGTGGTAAAAGATCACGTGGACGAAGTCCGGGCCAAGTATGCTAATGGAGCGGTGCATTGCTGCCTTGATGAGGTACTCGACCACGTGATGCACAACATCGACAGGTTTTTACCGAGGGAGGGGGGAGCGCAAGCGATTCTGAATATTACCGGACAACAGCCGGAGGATGATGCGTTCGTGGAATTCCAAGTCAACGTTCTCGTTGACAACTCACAGACGAAAGGAATTCCGATTGTGCTTGAGACGAACCCGCGTTTCAAGAATCTGTTCGGAACGATTGATCGGCGTGTAGACCGCGGCGGCGTGTGGATTATGGATTTCACGATGATCAAACCGGGGTCAATTGTCCAGGCAAACGGCGGCTTCCTTGTCTTGAACGCCCTGGACACTCTGATTGAGCCGGGTGTCTGGCACAACCTCAAACGAACACTGCGCAACCAACTGCTCGAAATCCAGCCTATTGAAACCGGGGTCTTCGGAGCTACGTCGGCACTGAAACCAGAGCCGATCCCGCTCGACCTTAAGGTAGTCATGATCGGGGATGCGTTCATTTATTCGCTGTTGTACGAGCAAGACGACGACTTCAAGAAGATTTTCAAGGTACGAGCCGACTTCGACGTTGAGATGCCTAAGGAGAAAGTGACGATCGAGAAATATTTGTCGTTCATGAGAATGATCTCCGACGAAGAGAAACTGAAGCCCCTTGATGCAACCGGCGTCGCGGAGGTGATCGAGCATGGTGTGCGGCTTGCAGGACGCCAGAACAAGCTCTCTACACGGTTCAACGTCATTGCTGACGTTATCCGCGAGGCCAACTATTGGGCTGGCAAGATGGGCGGCGACCTGGTGACGGGAGAGCATGTGCGGAAAGCGATTGAAGAGCGGATCGAACGGGTGAAGCTCATTGAAAAAAAAATCCAGGAGCTTATCACGGAGGGAACCATCTTGATCGATTCCGATGGCGCTGTCGTCGGACAGGTAAATGGGCTTTCGGTGTATGACATGGGCGAGTATTCTTTCGGTAAGCCGTCGCGCATCACAGTGCAGACCGCCATGGGCAGGGCAGGCGTCATCAACATCGAGCGGGAAGCGCGGATGAGCGGCCCGACGCACGACAAGGGCGTGCTGATTCTCTCCGGCTACATGCGGGGGATGTACGCCAAGGACAAGCCGCTCGTGATGAGCGCAAGTATCGCTTTCGAGCAGTCGTACAGCGGCGTTGAAGGGGACAGCGCCTCGTCGACGGAAGTCTACGCGCTGCTATCCAGCCTCGCGGATGCTCCGCTGCGCCAGGACATCGCTGTTACCGGATCGGTCAATCAGAAGGGAGAAATCCAACCCATCGGCGGCGTCAACCAGAAGATAGAGGGATTCTTCGACGTGTGCAAAGCCCGAGGTCCTACAGGCAAACAGGGGGTCATGATTCCTGCGCAGAACATCAAAGACCTCATGTTGCGGCACGACGTCGTCGAAGCGGTCGCAAGCGGCAAGTTCCACATCTACTCCGTCAAGACGATTAACGAAGGCATCGAGATACTCACAGAAATTCCTGCCGGCAAGAGATTGAAGAGCGGAAGATTCCAGGCCGAAAGTATCCACGCCAGGGTGGACGAGCAGCTGTGTGAATACGCTGAGCGCTGGAAAGAGTTTGAGGGCCGGGGAGCGTAGGGAGGCAAGACCGGCTGCGAGGAGAAACCGGAAGTCGGCTCAGTTCTCGGCGTGCGTTTTCCGCCGGGCTAGTAACTTCTGGAGTCTCGCAGAGTTCCTCTTGTTCAGTCTGAACCGTATCGTTACACTGCTGTCTTCGTAGGTCTGTTCAAGCACTTCAGCCATCTCGTGGATTTTCGAGATGATGCCGTAATCCGCTTGCGGGAACGACAGCACTTCCTCTTTCACATCGGCCTCAAGACGTTCGAGTATTTTCTCTTCCAGCGATCGAAGGTTGATCATCCGCGCGGCGGCGGTGCACACGCTGTTCGGGTATCGGCGGGGAAGCTCCGCGAGGATTGAATGGTCCGCAAGGAGATCGATTTTGTTGAACACGAGAATCGTCGGCTTTGTGTGAGCATCAAGCTCTTCCAGGGTTGACTGAACGATTGCCATGTGCTCTTCGAATTGGGGGTGACTTGCGTCGACGATGTGGAGGAGTAGGTCGGCGTCCGTGACTTCCGCCAGCGTGGTCTTGAACGATGCGATGAGGTGGGTAGGGAGCTTTCGGATGAAGCCTACGGTGTCGATGAGAATGATCGTCTGTGCCGGACTCAGCTCGACGCGCCGTGCCGTGGCATCTAAGGTGGCGAAAAGACGGTCTTCCACAAAGACATCTGACCGCGAGAGCGCGTTCATTAGCGTTGATTTGCCGGCATTGGTGTAGCCGACCAAGGCGATACGAGTGAAATCTCTCCTTCCCTTCCGCTGAACCTCTCGCTCCTTTGCGATTCTTTTCAACTTCTCCTTGAGGTGGCTGATCCGCGTTCGGATGGCGCGACGGTCCGTTTCGATCTGTGTCTCTCCGGGCCCTTTCGTGCCGACACCCCCGTACTGCTTCGAAAGGTGAGTCCACTGCCGCGTTAGTCGGGGGAGCAGGTACTGATACTGTGCCAGCTCCACCTGCGTCATTGCCTCCTTACTCTTCGCACGTGAAGCGAAGATGTCGAGGATAAGGCCTGCCCTGTCAAGAATCTTGCACGACATCGCCTTTTCGAGATTCCTGACCTGCACAGGGGAAAGATCATCATCAAAGATTACTACATCGATCCCGTCGTGATTGACAATCCAACCCAGTTCTTCTGCCTTTCCTCTTCCGATGAACATTGCGGGATCGATTGCATCGCGGGCGTGGACAATCCGGTGGACGACTTGCACGCCGGCTGTGTCGGCGAGGAGCACAAGCTCGTCCAGATACTCTTCTGCGAGCGAGCGATGCGAGCGTGGGGTAACCAGCCCGACTACAATTCCTCGTTCGCGGTGCGTTGTCGAAGTAGGTTGGCGCGGCATTGCGGTCACCGACCAGTAGCTTCTGAGGACAATTCGGTTTGCTTCTTTCTACTGTCGCGTGCCACGGCCATTTCGGCGAGGGCGAGAACCAGAGCGATGGCCACGCAGAACTTCCACAGCTCCACGCCGAGCCGGGATTGAAGAACGACTCTGCCAAGCTCTCCGTCCACAGACGTCATGTTGATCTGAGAAGACGCTATTCCGAATCCCCTTAGGAACTGCACCGCCTCGTCCGCCGCCGCTTTCCGCAAATCGGATTCCTGCGGGGCGATGTTGACAGCGATCGGCTCGATCGGCTTCTCGGCTTCGCGGATCTCGTACACTCCGGGAAGTCCGAGGCGCAGCTTCGAGAACAACAAGGATGTGCGCACGGGTGTCGTCTGGTACTCGGGCTGTAGGAGTTCCTCCGCTCCATCGGGCGAGCGCAGCTTGTAAACCAATCCGCCTCCTCTAAGTCCCGCTGCCGCGCCGCGTGAAATTTTCACCGAAACGTTTTCTCCAACCAGACCCGCGGGTGTTCGTCGTTCTTGGGCCGCTGCGTACACCACTGTCCGATGAATGAGCGGAGCAAAGATACCCTTGAGCGGGAAGTCTGTCCACGAGCGCACAGGCGCCGACGAGAATATCATGACCGTTCCCGATGCGAGAGAATACTCCGCGAGAAATGGCGTCTGATCGCTAAGCGATATGATCGTCCTCCCTTGTTTCCCAGCCTGACGCTTCATCGCAACGAACACTTGAGGAGATTCGATCGTTGCGCGGTCTCGCTTGCTCGGCTCGAACATTCCGACGAACAAAGGATGCTCGGTATCGATTCGTTCGAACGAGAGCGCGCTTTGTCCCTCCCCAGCCGTGCCTGAACGCCCTTCGAAACCCGGAATTCCGAGCGCAGGCATGATTGTGCTATTGTAATTTGCGGCGTCCATCGCATCTCCGGGAAACATCAGTAGACCACCTCCAAGCTCGACGAAGGCCTTCAATCGTTCGGCATCTGCGGGAGAGAAAGTCGGGACGTTCGCACAGATGACGACATCGGTGTTCTTGAGATCGGCAATCGGCAGTTGAGCCGGGGTGATGCGCTGGGTCCGGAACAGATTCGTTCCGCTGTCGCCTGCACTTGCAGCCAGCGCAAGCCACAGGAAGTGCACGTCTGTTTCGGACGGGGAGGCAAGCAAGACGTTGATCCGCTCGGGCATATAGACCGTGAAAAACCTACGGTTGTCTTGCTCCAGCGCGTCGGACTCGATGGCGACGTGTCCACTGAGGAAACCGCTCCTCTTTGGGATCGCGGTGAACTCCACGGTTCCCGAGCCCCATGCATCGAGGTCGAGATTCCGCTGGGCTACTCGAACGCCGTCGAGATAGAGGCTGGCCACGTAATCCTTTAGCGGGGTGTCTCCGTAGTTGCGTACTCGGGCGGCGACGCTCACCGGTCGGTTCACTTCCAGAATGCGCGATACGACGGCTACGGAGTCGACGGTTGTGTTGTGCGCGGTCTCGCTGCCCACGTTGATGACAAAAACTCTCGTCTGGGGTGAGAAAAGCTCTTCGACGCCTTTCTCTGCGCGCTGTACTCCAAGCTGGGGGAAAAGAGTTTTCTGCAAGTCGCTTGCGATGTACAGCTCCTTGTTCGCATTCTGCGTCTTGGACATCAGCTTCGCGGCGATACGGACAGCGGTCTCGATTGAGCCTGAGGCGCACGAAACGCTGCTTTCGGCGATCAGTTTGCGCAGCGCGTCGAAATCGTGCGTAGGTTCATCCATCGTGAGACTCGGCAACTCGGAGATACGCAAAATGGCTGCCTCGTCTCCTTCCTTCAGCAAGTCGATAAGCTGCAGAGCCGATTCCTTCGCCTGGTTGAAAAGCTCTCCTTTCTGATCGCTCGCAGCCATGCTGAACGAATCGTCGAAGATGACTACGACGGAAGTTCTCGCGTGAGTACCCATGCTGCCGAGTAAGGAGCCGCGAAGTGTAGGCCGCGCGAACGCGAGGACGATGAACACGACAAGCGCCGTCCGTAGGATCAGCAAGATGATCTGGCGGAGCTTCAGCCGACGGATGCTGGTGCGCTGAAGTTCCTTAAGAAACGTGAGCGTGCTGAACTCGATCGTTCGGAGCTTGCGAAGGTTGAGCAGGTGCAGGATGAGCGGAATTGCCGCCGCTGCCAAACCAAACAGCACAAGAGGATTGAGAAATGTCATATCCAGTGTTAATGATATGAAAAACTGAGGAAAAAGCAAAAGGGCAGACGCCCAGGCATATCTGAGCCACAATTCACAGAATTGAAGAACTGCGATGACTTTGCTTCGCTGTAAATCAGAGCAATCATTGAATTCCACAAAACTCGGTTCAGGCCGCTATGTATCTGCGACGCACTCCGTTGGGCTGAACCTATGGCAAGTGCGTCGCTTCCATTTAACGATCCGAGCATGATCCCTCTGAACGACACATTCCTTCGCCTGATTCTTGCATCTCACCCACCGTTTTTGTATCGTAGGTAAAGCACAACATACTTACCCGTCTTGTAGGACATGCAGCAGGTCGTTACGGCTCCCTCTGTGCAGCACGGTTTCGAAGCAGAGGAGAGGAGTCCTGACCGCAGCGTAACGAGCGCAACACCTCTCCTCGCAGAGTTTTTCTTTCCTATCCACGCGTCAATTCCGAAGGGCTTCCAATTGGCTAAGGCGACGCGGCCATGCTGACTCTCTTGATCAAACAAATGATTTCCGTGTGGATCACCTTGGCCGGGGCAGTGGCGGCGATGGTCGTTGGACCGTTGGATCCGTCGCATCGGGCGTTTCACTGGGTGGCGAGAACGTATTCGCGGCTTATCCTTCGGCTATTCAACGTGCGTCTTGTGGTGAAAGGCGCGGAGCAGATTCGACCGGGGCAGCCATACGTGTATGCTGCCAACCATGCGAGCATGTTCGACATCCCCGCGGCAGTCGCCGGCGTTCCCGACCGAATTCATCTGATCTACAAGAAAGAGCTTGAGCGGATTCCGTTCTTCGGCTGGGGATTGAGGCTCGGCCGGACCTACATTGCGATCGAGCGGGGGAAAGGTATCGAAGCGGCAAAGAGCCTGGAGCGAGCAATCGAAAAAATCCGCGGCGGTGCGTCGGTTCTCCTTTTCGCAGAAGGCACGCGAACATCCGACGGAAAGCTGCAGCCATTCAAGCGCGGGGCGTTCAATCTTGCCGCGCGCGTTGGTGTGCCGGTAGTCCCGCTGACAATCAACGGAAGCTATTCAGTTCTCCCGAAGCGCACGTTTCAAGTCAACCCCGGAACGATCGAGCTAATCATCGAACCGCCGATTCCAATACCGGAAGCCGGCAACGGCAAAGAGCGCGAACTGGTGCTGATGGAGGAAGTGCGGAAGGCGGTGGAGAGAAACTACGTCGATCAATCATAGTTCATGAAAAGCGGTGAACATATCGTTGCCGTCATTCCTGCGCGCTACGGCTCAACGCGCCTGCCCGGCAAACCGCTCATCGATCTCTGCGGAAAGCCGATGATCCAGCGGGTGTACGAACGAACGTACCAGGCGCGACTTGTGGACCGCGTGATCGTTGCGACGGACGACGAACGGATCGCGGCTGTTGTGCGGCAGTTCGGCGGTGAAGCCGTGATGACGCCGTCGGATCTCCGCAGCGGCAGCGACCGGAGCGCCTTCGCTGTGCGACGGATTCCTGAGGCATCAATCGTGGTGAACGTGCAGGGCGACGAGCCGCTGATCGAGCCGAAGATGATCGACGAGGCCGTTCAGCCGCTGCTTGATGATGCGGGCATCCTCGCCGGTACTCTCGTTAGGCATACGGAATCCGCCGAGGAGCTGCTGAATCCGAACATAGTCAAGGCGGTGTTGGACGCTGAGGGCTTTGCCCTCTATTTCTCACGCTCCCCGATCCCGCACAATCGAGATGGACGACACAGCTATCCATTCTTCAAGCACATCGGATTATACGTTTTCCGGAGAGAATTCTTGCTGCAGTTTTGTGAATGGCCCGAGACTCCTCTGGAGCGGATGGAGAAACTCGAACAGCTGAGAATTCTTGAACACGGCTGCAAAATTAAGGCAACGGTTACCGAATACGACAGTGTGCCTGTGGACACTCCGGAAGACGTCGAGAAAGTCTGCCGGCTGTTGAAGCAGCAAGTATCTGCAGAATCAAAACCATGAACGCGAAGCGATCATGAACAACGAACAAGAGCGTCCGACACTGTGGAGCGTTTTCCGGGCAACGTTTATGCGCGGGCTTGCCGTTATCGTGCCTGTTGTGATCACCGCATGGGTGTTAAATATCTTCTTCAATGCAGTGGACGGCATCATTTCTCCTCTGCTCACCCAGATCATTGGCAGGCACATACCCGGCCTCGGGTTTGTCTCGATGATCGTTCTCATCCTGATTGTCGGAGGAATGTCGAGAAACCTTGTGGGAAAAGTGGTGTTCAAGTTCTTCGAGCGGATAATCTGCTCGATTCCTTTGGCGCGGACAATCTACAGCGCAATGAAGGATATGATCGGCGCCTTCGCGCTCGGCTCGAAGAGCCAGACCTTCCGCCAGGTAGTGATGGTTGAGTATCCGCGCGTCGGGCTTTACACGATCGGCTTCGTTACGAATACGCTGTCGGTGAAACACGAAGGAGAAAGCGCAAGAGATATGGTAAGCGTGTATCTTCCGCATCCGCCGAATCCGACGTCGGGAGTGATGATCCTCGTTCCGCGTGAGAGTGTGAAAGTCATGGCTCTGACTGTCGAACAAGGTTTGAAGCTCGTCCTATCGGGCGGCATCGTTTCGCCTACAACCTTGACAACAGAATAAGGAGGAAACAGGCCGGTGCCCCGCTCAAAGAAAGTCAAGTACATTTTTGTAACCGGCGGCGTCGTCTCGTCGCTCGGCAAAGGCATCGCGGCTTCGTCGCTCGGTCTGCTTTTGAAGTCGCGCGGACTCAGCGTG
>Ga0315284_10003095_pt1 | contig 23685 bp, 25 predicted proteins | sample YL17G09_16_MG_FD_203696 | JGI IMG/M metagenome (GOLD analysis project Ga0315284, IMG submission 203696) | Sediment microbial communities from Yellowstone Lake, YNP, Wyoming, USA - YL17G09_16 | ecosystem: Environmental > Aquatic > Freshwater > Lake > Sediment | place: USA: Wyoming | collected...
CTTTAAAGAGATTCATTTTTACCTGGAGAGTTAAGTATATGCTTAATTCAGGGGAGGAGATCCGCGATGCCGGGCATTTAAGGAAAATAGCAGGAGATATGGGTCTGTCAAAGAATGCGGATATCCGGGAGATGGCTGAATTAGCTCTTGTAGATCTATCAAATCGTATTGCTCAAAATAGAATCATGAGTGTTGTTGATCGATATAATAGAATATTGAGTTTGTATGACATCTTTCCTAAACTCGATGTTTTCGCAACCAGCGATGTTAAGAACTTACAGCAATTCAGTACACCGGTCCCTCTTGCATATCTCATGGGCGTGTATTCAAATATTGACCAGGTAGATAGTATTCTCGATCCAGAGGCCGGAAATGGAGCCCTATTTATCGGAGCAAACAAGAAAGGCGTAAGGGCCAATGAAATTGATCATAATAGAGCAATCAATCTGGCTTCACAAGGATATCGTACCAGTAATCATGACGCTACTCAATCTCTTAAAGACAAATTTGATGTTCAGTTCTTTAATGCTATACAGACAAACCCTCCATTCGGACTTGAGGCATCTGGTATTTTTCCCGGAGGATATAAATTTAAAGGAACGCATTTCATGGTTGCTAATGCGTTAGAGTTATTATCTCCTTACGGTAAATCAGCAATTCTAATTGGTGGTCATACCGAATTTGATCCGCAGGGAAGGATAAAAGGATCTGATCTGCAATTTTTCAATTATCTGAATCAAAATTTTTATGTTGACGATGTAATAAATATCCCTGGAGATTTTTATAAAAAGATGGGAACGTCTTATCCTGTAAGACTGATTCTTATTAATGGTAAAAAACCGGCCCCGGAAGGGTTTGCTCCCTTGAAATCTGAAAAAGATGAGCCAGTGGCTTCATGGAATGATCTATTTGAAAGAGTTCAGAAATTAACAACTCCCCCAAATGATAAAAGTATTTTACGATCCAAAGTGGATGCCGACGGAAAACTTAGTGCGGATACTCGTAGTGGAGAATCCAAGCTCCCAAAAAATGCAGAGGATATCGGACCTACTGCCGAAACTAAAGACACGATACCTGACGATCTTACGGGACGTACCGGAGAAGGAAAGACAGCGCCTACTGGAATTATACCTGGATCAACCCCCAGAGTGGAAACTACAGGAACAGGTAAACCAGATAATAGCCAGCCCCCAGATGTCCAGCCTCCTCGCAGCACTGAAAACCCGTCTCTCCGTAAACCGGTTGTCGGCGCAGGAGGTATTCAGCCCCCTGGAGGTACAATCTCTATACCGCCAGACCAACCTGGAGGTCCTTCTGAGCCTGATAAGCGAACAGCAAACTTAGCGGAAAGAAAGCGGGATGAAGTAGTACCTTATATTTCATTAAGTCGTGTTCTTGGAGGTAGTATGTTGGTTCCCGAGGCAATGGCCAATGAATTACAGGACGCCCTAAGTCAATTAAGGGGGGAGATAGGAGATATTGATACCTATGTCATGGGCCGTCTTAAATATAATAGCATGGAAGATCTATCCGCAGCTTTTTATGCAGAACAGGTAGATGGCATTGGCATGGCTGTATTTAATATTGAAAATGGCGATGGAACCATTATCGGAGATCAGACAGGTGTAGGGAAAGGAAGAATTGCTGCAGGGATAATCTCTTATGCTATTGAGAATGGTTATATACCTGTATTCATAACAAAGTCTGCAGATTTATTTACCTCTATGTATAGAGATCTTATTGATATAGGAAGGGGTGATTATGTTCCTTTTATCCTTAACAGGGAGTTTCAGGGAGATGTTACAAGAATATTCCAGCCGAATAGTGATGAGATCTTATATTCATGGGATAAGAACCATTATCAACATGTTATGAACACTCAGGAAATGCCACCAAATACACAGGTGGTATTAGCCACTTACTCCCAATTTAATACCGATGAGGGGAATGCATTAAAACGCAGAAATTTCCTATTGAATATAGCATCCAGAGCAATCTTTATTATGGATGAAAGTCATGAGGCCTCTGGAGCAAGCAATACTGGAAAGTTTTTTAAAGAATTTATATCCAATACCAAGGGAGGAATATTCCTTTCCGCGACGTTTGCAAAAAGACCAGATAACTTGCCGATCTATGCAATGAAGACTGTAATGAGGGAGGCAAACATGACCTATGATGAACTTGTTGAGGCAATATCAAGTGGAGGACCAGCATTACAGGAAGTAATTTCCTCACAATTATCGGAGAGTATTCAGTTTATCCGGCGCCAGCTCAATATGGAAGGAATTGAACGCAACTGGTATGTGCTGGGAGATGATGATAAGGAGAGTTTCTTTTATGATCCTGAATTAAATAAACAATTAAGGAAGGATTATGAAGGCATTACAACTATCATGCATGAGATAATCCAATTTCAGAGAGATCATATAAGGCCTATTATTGAAGCTCTTGACCAGAAAATTAAAAAAGAAGGAGAGAAGGCCGGACTCAAAAAAGGAACGGTAGATCTGGGAGTCACGAACACACCTTATTTCAGTAAGGTATTTAATATCATCGATCAATTATTGCTTGCAATAAAAGTCAAATATGCGATTCCTTTTATTATAGATGAACTAAAGGCCGGGAAGAAGCCATTCATAACTCTGAGAAATACTATGGAGGCTATGATCACGGATCTGGATCTTGAGTTTAATATGGAAATTGAACCAGATTTTCGATATGTGTTAAAAAGAGGCCTGGACGGAGTTATGAGATATACCGTAAAGGGCGCTAATGGCATGGATGAGCACAAGTCACTTAATATTCTTGATTTAAGTGATATGGGATCCGCAGCATACAAGGAATTAAATGATAAGATTAACAAGATATCGACGGGAATAACTATTACTCCTATTGATGTTTTGATTAAAGGGATTACTGATGCTGGTTTTAAAGTTGCAGAGATAACTGGAAGGCATACTCGGTTTGAACTAAGTGCTGATTTTAAGAAAGGAAAGTATATTCCGAATCGTAGGCCGGGTAAAAACGCATTAATAAATGCTTTTAATAATGAACCTGGTTGGGCAATAGTTTCATCGGAGTCAGGATTAACGGGACTTTCAGCTCATAGTTCACCTAAGTTTCTGGATACATCACAAAGAATAGGTTTTAAATTTCAGATCCAGCTTGACGTTAATAAAGAGGTCCAGGGAGATGGACGTATCAACAGAACAGATCAGGTTAATAAGCCAGCTTATATAACAATCATAACAAGTCTTCCTGCAGAGAAAAGACTTGCAATGATGAACGCTCGAAAACTTAAATCTCTTTATGCCAATACTACCTCTAATCAGAAATCCAGTAAGGCTATTACAGAGGGCACCACTGATTTCTTAAATAAATATGGAGATGAGGCGGTAGTTGAGTTCTTGCAGGAAAACCCGGATATCAATAATATGATGAACAAGCCTATCGATTTATCAAAAGATAGTCCGGATAAGGATGGAGCAGCCCATAAGGTTAGTGGCAGGGTTGCAGTTTTGCCAATTGATATACAGGAACGATTTTATAATGAGGTAAGTGATAGATACAATGCAATTATTGAATACCTTAATGATACAGGAACCAATGATCTTGAAGTAACCAGCGAGCCTCTTAATGCTGTAACTCTTTCAAGAGAAACAGTTATACAGGGTAAAGGCGGTATTTCAGTCTTTGGAGATGATACACATCTTGAAACAGTCGAGGTTGATATTCTTAAAAAGCCATTAACCAAGAAAGAGATTGAAGAAGTTGTAAGAAAGGTACTGGAGGGTAGGGATGTAGAAACTTACACCAATGAACTGCTTGCAAAGATGGACCAAAGTGTAACTGATATATTAGCCAAAAAGCTGACAGAATTAAATACAAATTATGATGCTAAGATAGCTGCAAAACGGAAGGAATCAGAAGGATGGGAAGGTCCGGCTGCCGATATTCAATATAGATTGGAACAGGAAATAGCTGAACTTGAAGGTAAAAGAAACCAATTTATAGGCATGTACTCAGATGTTAAAATTCTTGTCCAGAATAAATTACATCGTTTTATAAGGTTCTTTTATCCTGGTAGAGTTCTTGATGTTCCCTTCAAGGCAGATGATCAACTTGGACTGATAAGGATGAATAAAGGGGTTTTTCTGGGATTTGATATTAATATGAATAAGGCAAATCCTTTTACTCCGAGTAATATAATGTTGCGTTTTGCTACTGCAGATAGCAGGAGAATGTTCAGGATCCCAGCAAGCAAGAATGAGCATGTTGAATCAATTATAGCCAATTCCTATAATATTTCAAGGAGTGAACAGATGGATACTCTTGAAAATTGGGATAAACTTAAACCTTCCAGGAACAGGGAAAAACGATTTATAGTTACAGGGAATATCTTGCAGGGAATGGCCAAATATAAAGGTCGTTTGATTGAATTTACAAAACAGGACGGTACAGTAAAAAAAGGTATTCTAATGCCTGAGAACTGGACTAATGAAGATTCAGGTAAGATTATAATTCCTGCAGGAAAGGTTTATAATATCATTCGCGCATTGGCCCCTATGGATTTTGTGGAAAGTACCAGCCGGAATGTCCAGATACAAAAAGACAGAGATCCTTATGATAGTGACGAAATCCATTATTTTCTAAAAGTTCCTGCATCCCGTTCCAGAGGAGAGAAATATTTTGGGGATAAAGGTTTAAAAGAACTTGTTTACGAGGGGATCTTTGAGGTTAGAGGTGATTGGATGGTCGGAAGATTTAATGAGTCAAATCTTATGAATGTGCTCAATTATCTTCAGGCCAGATATGGTGAAACATTTGAGGTAAGGGCAGATAAGATCCAACATAATGAATCAAGTCAGGCCAGCGCTCTTAATATAATCCATGAGTTTGATAGGGCCACTAAGAAGGTAAAAGGTACGGGAGCGGTTCATCCAGACAGGGAAGTAAAGGGATCGAAGGGTAAGGCCGATATGAGTAAACGTATTCAACCAGAACCTATAATTGGAGAAACACCTAAAAAGCTTTGGCAGATCGAAAAGGATTTTGGCGATGCCGTTGGTCAGAAAATATTCTGGGATCGTCCAGCAAGTAGGAGAGCCGCAGCGTCATATACTCCGTCCCTGGGTAAGTTAGTTATGAAGAAGATGTTCATGACGCAACTTGATATAGCAGCTCATGAATTAGGCCATAGACTTGATGATATGTTCGGGTTAGTCGGACCAGAGGCCCAGCCCATGTTTCATGTTTACCAGCCAGAGTTAAAAGAATTGTGGCAATTTGGTAGTAAACCACCGAAAGGACATCCAAATCCACTCCAGTATCAAATGGCAGAGGGGGTAGCAGAATATTTCCGGGCCTTTATGGTAAATCCAAAGGAAACAGTAAGAAGGTATCCTCAATTTTCAAAATGGTTTGAAGCAAGAGTAAAAACTGCAAGTCCGAAGATATGGGATGCAATGATACAGTTTGGCCATGATATCCGGGTATTTCATGGTGCAAAGGCATTAGATCAGATTATGGCTAATGTTAAATACAATCGCGAGGGCAAACAGGAAACTCCCTGGGGTTGGACCAGTTTATTTAAACCTACTACAAAACAGGGCGATTTTGCTATAACCATGTTTGATGTCTTTGCTGCAAAGATGATCAATGCTAACAGGGCAATAGAGAAAGCTTATCGATGGGCATTGGCACAGTCAGGTAAGGATTTGAAGGATCCTAAAGACGTACCTCCGGATGAGAATTTTATTATACTTTCTCATTTACTCTTAGGATCGATGGATAAGATAGGGGATATCTTCCAAAATGGAATGGTAAATATCAAACTGGATAGGATTATAGATCCTATTACCGGGAAACCCATAAGTCTTCCCTGGAAATATGAATCCCTTCCTGATTATAGTATTCCGGAGATGGAGAAGTTCCGTCAGGAAGCATTGGGATATATGGTAGCCGAGAGGATAGTTGAGGCTATTTGGAAGTTTGGGGCGAAACAGGTTCGATTGGATCTGGAGAATTTTGATAGTATGTTGCCACCTCTGGAGATATTAAAGAAGTATCCTCATATCTATGCGAAATACATGCCTAAAATTTTAAGAATAGTAGATAAAATAGATAAGGGTGAGTTGGATCCGGATAAAGTCTGGCTTCCAGAGGATAGATATAATTTCGATTCTGCAATGATTATAGGAGTTGGTCAGGAAACGTTTACTGATCTTAATGTTGCAAAAAAAGCTATTGCAGATCTTGAATCTATAAAAGAATCTGATCCTATAAAATATAAACAATATAAAGAATATGGACGACGTCACAGGATGATAAGCATCCATGCAATAAGATATGCACACGAAGGAGGATTGATGAGTGATAAACTTTATGAACTAATAACAGAAGAAGATCTCCATTATATCTCATTGCATCGATATTTCAGAGAGACAGGACCAACTGATCAGGAAATACAAGGATTTGGTGAAATGTTTTCGGTAGGCAGGGATAGTAAGGGATTTGAAGGCAAGTTACATATTCATGCATTAAAAGGTAGCGCAAGGCCTATTGTAGATCCGGACCTGATCCAGATGGAGGCAATCTACTCTTTGGTCCATAATACAGATAAGAACATTGCGTTAAGAAATTGGGTGCTGGCGTTTACTGGAACCAGGGAACATTATGCAGGAGAGCCCCAGCAGATTGCTGATATAGGATATATAGTTAAGGGTCCCGGAGCGCATACTATAAAGTTCTATGTTGCTGGGACATCTATGTATTTTAAGATACAGGATCCCCATGTCTATCGAGGCATAATGCAATTGGGTAATTCTCCGGTATTGACTAAATGGGTTACTGCTTTGCCAAGAATCCTCAGAAGTGCAATAACTCATTCTCCAGCCTTTGCAATTAGGAATATGATGAGAGATTTCATGAATACTATGATGATCTCAAATACTAAACCTATTGTATTAAAATCTGCTATCAGTGGAAAAGATCTCGATCTTGCCGGGATGGGTCAGTTCGGTTATCATATCCGGGATAAGATAAGTTATTACAGAATGCAAAGAGAATGGATGTTCAAGCATTCAAAAGATCCAAAAAAATATTTCATGTCATTTAAGACACTGGTAGAAACCAACTGGGATAAACTTGAACATTTTATGAGTTATTCTGAAAAATCAGTTAGACTACTTGCAGCAAAAGCAACATATAATAAACTGGTTGCCGGGGGAATGGATCCTTATGAGGCCTTATTGCAATCAGCTTTTGAGGCAAGAGATCTTTTAGATTTTCATGTCGCAGGGGAATGGATGAAGACGATCACTCAGGTCATACCTTTCTCTAATGCCGGCATTCAGGGAATGGCTAAACTAATGAGATCTGTCAGGGATAATCCCAAAAAAGTTCTTACCTGGTGGGCATTCATAGCTGTATTACCTTCAATAGCAAACAGCATTATGATATCAATGCTGGACGATGATACTATTGATGAGTATAAACAACTTCCTCCCTATCAGAGAGATATGTTCTTTAATATTCCACTTGGTAATGGTCACTGGCTTACAATACCAAAACCTTTTGAATTAGGATTTCTTTCTTCTGGGATTCAGAGGATTTTTGATAAACATGTATTGGGAGATGATGCCGGAATCAATGAGGATTGGTTTAAACTTGGTTATAATATGTTATTCCCATTTGATTTTGCTGGTATTACTGGTGGTTTTGCCGGGGTTGTCCATGCCTTAACAAATAGAGATTTTTTTCGTAACAAATGGATTATACCACCTGATGAGGTAGATATCTCGATTGTTGCAAGAAATACAGAAAGAGCAACTAAGTTGGGGCAGATGCTTCAGGAAGGATCCAGAGTTTTCTCAAGGAAAGGGGAACCTACACTTGATGCAAGGAAAATTGATGATTTTATACAGTCCCAGATCCCTTATTACGGAAGTTATTTCCTTAAAGCTTCAGAAGCAATAAGTGGGGGGGCCAAGCAAAGATCCATGAAGTTCGATTGGACAGATCTGGGAATTGTTAAGGCATCGCCTGTCTATAATGCGGAAGACGTACAATGGGTTCTGAAAACAGCCAAGAGGTATAAGTTACAGAATGTAACAGATATGGATGTCCTTAATTCTCTTATCCGAGTTTATTTCTCAGAAGAAGTACAGGCCGATGAGAGTAAGATAATCGCAGCAGGTAAACAGGTTCGGGATTGTGCAACTATCATAAGAAAGAAATGGGATCTTCCAGAAGTGAACTTTGCGAAAATGTATGAGGAAGCTCAAGAAATTAAAAAATTGAAGTAAATTTGATAATCTATTAAGTCAATAGCAATGGCAATCAATCAGAAGGACAGAGAAGAAATACGCACGATGCTCCATGAAGTTATCGATCCATGGCAAAAGGGTAGAGAACAGACTGATAGATTAATGAATATAAGCTTGAACAATATTGATCATCATTTAGATAAACTTAATAGCAAGGTTGCGGAACATGAGAAGACAATTAATATTCATCTTCCTCATACTGTTCAGCACTGTCCCCAAGTAGAGATTATTGAGAAATTAAAAGACAACATGATCAGTGGAAAAACTATCCGTAATACTATTATAGGAAGTATCGGCCTTTGTGGAACCTTATTCGGAATGTTTTTTATTATTTATAAAGTATTTATTGAAAAATCACCATGAATGATAAGATTCTTTTGATACTGATAGAGAGATATTCATATACGGCCCAAACATCCCTGGGACGAATGTTCTTTTTATATGAAAAGCAGTTTGTCACAGATCCTCCCCAGCCGATTAAAGTTTATTTTGGCAATACCCTTGAAGATACTGTGCGTCCGGAGAATATAAAGGTCTATGGTGAAACAGCCCTGCCCGGTGGTCTGGAGTGCGATGTTTCCTTATTTGAAAATGATCACTATAAAAAGACTATTATATTTCATACAGAACCGGATAAGGTTACTATTAAGGCCGGGATCCTAAAGTGGGTAGGATGTCTTGCCCATGGAGGACAGACACATAAGGATACGGCTGGTTGTGTGATTGTAGCACATTCTATTATAGACAAGGATACAGTTCAGGGATCACTCAAGGATGATCTTCGTAAGTTTATAGAGGAAAAAATGAATGAAGGATATAAGATTAAAGCAAGATTTGTAAACCTAAACCAATTACAGTAATTATGAAAAAGTCATTATTTATTCTAATCGTGCTCATTTGTACCAGTTGTGGTTGTATGCTTTCTCAAATACCTCCACAAAAGATTTATGCTACCGTAAGTTGTAATGCAGCGCTACCGGATTATAAATTAAAGATTACGGCATCGGATAACTGCGAGATTGCAACATTCGTTCAAACTCCGGCGCCAGGTTATCTTTTAACTTCGGCCAATAAGGTTGCTACTGTAGTCGTAAAAGCTACGGATGCCAGTGGTAATTTTCAGCAGGTATCATTTACGGTTACTTTGCTGGATACCATAAAACCAAAACTTACTATTGACCCTACGCTTCTTAGTTATCAAATGCAACAGGTTAAAGACATATATAATTTTGGTGATAGGTTGATATTTGGTCAGGAACAGAATTTTTATGCTCAAGCATGGATCGATAGTGTGCCGGGATTAAGAACAGCCCTTGAGGATTCATCCTATTTTAAGAAAACAATGCATACATGGACTCCAAGGGGATGTTTCACGTTAAATCCTTCTGATTCACTTGCCTCAAGATGGTTTACTTTTTATGACCCAGATATAGATACAGTATTAATTCCACGAATAAAATTTTAAAACTATGCAATTTTACTTAGCTGTTCTTTTAGGTTGCCTCATTTACATTGGATTCCAATTAAACGGGGTATTAGTCAATCCGGAATTTAAGTGGTCGATTTTTATAAAGACCAATGTAATTCCGATTGCGCTCAATCTTCTTATTGGATTTGCCCTGGTGTATATTAGGTCAGATCTGGTTAATATTTATCCTATGACAATGCTTACTGCAATGTTTCTGGGATTCTCCGGACAAGGTATTTTTAAGAAACTTCAAAACGCCTTTGATAAAAATACCGATACTTATATTGGTGTAAAGTAAAGAGTATGTTCGCAAAATTTAAGTGGATAATCGCCGGCACGGGGGTTGTAATTATCTTTGTGCTGGCAATTACCCTTCAACTTGAACATAAAGGCAAGTTAAGGGAGAAAGCAGATCGGATCCGGCTACAGAAGAACCAGAACCAATTAACCCAGGAAAAGGCTGAATTAACAACACTGGTCCTTAAAACGAATGAGGTGACAGGGATTATCAAGCATGAGAGAGATAGTCTTGCAGAGGCCCTCAGAATTAAGCCAAAACAGATAATTAAATATGTTGACAGGTTGGTTTTCCAAACAGAAACTATTCCGAAGATTATTCCTGTATATAAACCAAATGATTCAACTTACTACATAAGCGATATTGATACTTGTTTTACTTACGAAGGTATCGCCATTATTGAAAATGATACCATGACATTTAAAAGGACATTATTTGACTATCATAATAATATTATTGATGCATACTTCTGGGATCGTAAATGGTTCTTGGGTAAGAAGAAATTCTACCAGGTAGCAAAAGCTCAATGCGGAGGAACAAAAACTAAGCAGATCGAGTTTATTAAGAAGTAAAGCTCATACGCAGAAATTCAGGGGGATCCAACAAAGATCCCCTTTTTTATTCAAAAATATTTGCGAAAACATTTGTTTAAGACATATCTATAAAGTAAATTTGTAAGAAAATATATTAAAAATGGATGCATCAATGCTTGGTTTAATTTCAAACATCGAGTGTAAATTCGTAAAGACGGATCCGGCGCTCATAGACAGTCTGGCAGAAGCAAGGAAAATCACACCTGAACTTGTTAAAAAGTGTACCAGGTATAACGTTTTCACTGTACAGCAGTTTTCAACCTTAACAGGTTTAGATGTTTCAACTATTCATAATCTCACACGGCCCTCTGTAATTGGGGAAGAAGTAGGCACAAAGTTGAACTATTGTTATCCTTTCCCCGATAACGATGGGCGTGGACCAAAATTTATTATTCGAGACGAGAAAAGCGAGAAATATCTGAAAGCATGACATTTGAGGATTTAGGAATACATACCAAATCTGGTAGATCAAGGTATTATACTATTTGTCCTCATTGTAATGAAAGCAGAAAGAAGCACAAGGATGTGCCATGTCTTACTGTAAATGATGAGCCGGGCAATAGATGGTATAAGTGCCACCATTGCGGATTTAGTGGAAATCTTGACTTACTGGATAAATTTAAAACGGTTTCTGAAAAGAGTAGGATGCCGAAGGAACTACAGAAAACCTATTCAAAAGAAGTTAGAGAGTATTTACAAAAAAGGGGGATCGATTCCAGAATTGCTATGAAGGAGAAGGTGTTTGAATATAACATTGGTCAGAAACCTATTTTGGGATTCCCCTTTTATATTAATATGACATTGGTGAATGTAAAATATTTCAATCTCAGATGGACGCCCGGAGAAGATGATATGAAATGGTGGCAGATGAATAAGGAGTATGGCACAAGATCTATCTTCCTGGGTATGCAGTCAATAAGTTTTGAAAAGAATGAAGAAATTGCGGAGAAGAAAACTATAATCATTTGTGAGGGGGAATGGGATTGGCTTACATGGAAACAATGTGGTTATAATAATGTGCTAAGTGTTCCTATGGGTGCTCCTAATCCAAAGGCAAAGAATTTTGAACATGAGTTTGATTATGCCAATGATCCTTATGTTCAGAGTTTCTTCCATGAAGAAAATGTAGATCAGATAATATTCTCAACCGATAATGATGGTCCCGGGAAATTTCTTAGAGATCACCTGGCCTTATTCTTTAAGAAGGAACGATGTAAGTACATTAATTATCCAGTAGGTTATAAAGATATCAATGATGTTTACAATGGAAATGCAAAATTAAACCTTCCTCCACTGGGTCAAGAGGGCGTAGATACTTGCTACCAGAATCTTTCTTCATTCCCGGTTAAGGGTGTTATCAGGCCAGCAGATGTTAAAGAAGAATTGGAGATTTATGCAAAGGATGGTTTTACAAAAGGCCTTGGGATTAACATTGATTATATTGATAGACTATTCACATTAAAACCAAAGCATATAACTTTTGTTACTGGAGTTCCCGGATCCGGCAAGTCGGTTTTCATAAGATGGTATCTTGGGGAATTTGTCCGTTTTAATGCAGACAAGAATATTAAGTGGGCCATGTTTACTCCAGAAAACAGACCTGTGGCCAGAGAGTATGCAAGATTGGCAGAGGTTTTGGCCGGACAGAGCTTCCAAGAAGGAAGGAGTAATTCGATGGTTCCTGATATGAGAAAGAAAACCATGGAATTTATATCAGAGCATTTCTTTATAGTTTCTCCAGACAGAAATAATTTTGAAACATGGGGAGAAAAGGTTAAAATTAACAGGATAAATACCCTTGAATCCATTCTGCAGTATTTAGTTTATCTCAAAAAGACAGAGAATATTTTCGGTTATGTTATTGATGCCTGGAACAAGATTGAACATGAGCAACCAAAATACATGACTGAAACATCTTTTATATCTCAACAACTCGATTACTTAGTAAATTTTAATGACACATACGATGTTCATGGAATAGTTATAGTCCATCCCAGAAAGATAGACCAGCAGGGATTGAATTTTAAAATGCCATCATTGTATGATGTTAAGGGGTCCTCCGCTTGGAAGGAGAAAGCAGATATCGGCATCGTTGTACACAGGTATAAAAATAAGAAAAGGCCAAGCGGAGAGATACCCCCTAATGCTGATGAGGACGACAAATATGTAGTTGATCGATATGCTCCAACAATCATAAGAACAGAAAAAATCAGATTTGAGGAGATTGGCATTGAGGACCGGGTTAAGCTTTCTATGGATTTTAAAAAAGGAGGAAGATTTTTCCGATATGAGGATCCGAAAAAACCACCTCCAGAACCCATTAAGGGGAAATTAAATCCTATTATTCCTGATGATGATGTTTTTCCTGGGGATAAAAAAGAAGATGATTTACCATTTTAAAAATTAATATATGGAAGAACAGGGTATTGCAGTTTTAATATTGCCAGATAAATTACCCGAAACTACAAAAAGCGGGTTAGTGATACCAAAGACAGTTAAGGAACAACCCCAGACGGGCCTGGTTGTAGGGTGTGGACCCGCCTGTACGGAAGTAAGAATTGGAGATAAGGTACATTTTAAGAGAAAGTCTGCAAGTCTGGCAATGATTAATGAGGTAGCACACTATTATATAACCGAAGATAAGATACTTTATATTGAATAGTTATGATTAACAATTGGGAATTTGCAAGGGAACTTGATCAATTCAAGTTAAAAGTTATAGATCCGCAGGAGAAAAGGACTGAGGAGGCCTTAAAAATTATGACGGATCTAAATTATAAATGGGAAAGTGTTGATCAGAAAAAAGCAGGACAGGCAAAGCTTGATAATTATCGAATATGGCTGGATTTTTATAATAAACATTATTTATTGGGAAAGAAACTTGTGGACCAGCATGAAAGGCTTGTTGACGCCTTGAGTAAATGGTATGACACATGGTATAAGAATATCAGTAACGAAGGCAAGCAGGAGATAGAGATCATGCAGATCCAGGCTGATATGATGAACGAGATCTTTGGGGAGATATATAAGGCATTACAACCATTAAATTTAGATATTAAACCACCAAAAGCATTAAATCTATGAATGACATCGCAAAAAAAGCTACAACAGACCGGTTCCTGAAGGCACTGGAGAAAGAAGGACTTTCAAAATCAATAGCAGGTTCAAATATTGGCCTGACACCAGTACATGTATCCTATCTCTTTAATGAGAAATACTGGAGCAGACTTGGAGAATACTATTGGGGTAAGGTATTAGATTGGGCAAATAGTGGATATTCGCTTAATGAGTATCCAAAGCATCATCCAGAGGCAGCGTTAAAGCCAAAAGCCGAAATAGATCCCGTAGCGGCTGGTCTATGGCAAAAGACTGTGGATAATGTAAAAACTTCTGAAAGAATCGCAGAGGTTTTCCCAGCAAGTGAACCTGAGATTGATTATGATCAAATAAAAAAGAAATTTCAGGCAGAAGCAATAAAAGAGTTCATAAATAACAATTCCACAAAGGTTATAACAAGAAAAAATCGGAGTTTTTATTTTATGCCATTTTGGTTTCTTAATACAGAAACAGATCGATTAGAACTTTATAGTCTTGGGAATCTCCCTGAAGACCTTAAAGAAGCTATTAATTTACTTAGAAGCGAATAAATGAGAAGTGATTTACAGATTACCAGAATACCCGAACATACACAGGAATGGTATGATTTCCGAAAAGATGGAATCGGCGGATCTGAAATAGGAACTGTTTTGGGTCTTAATAAATATGATACAGTAGTTCGGGTATTTCATGAGAAAGTAGGAACCATTGAGCCGAGAAAGGAAGATAATGAAAAGATGTTCTGGGGCAGAGAGTTAGAGGATAAGATTGCAGAGATATGGAAATGCTATGATGGAACTAAAGAGGGTTATCTGGAAAATCATAAGAACGGTAAAATAGTAAGAGATTGTAGAAATATAAATGGGTATGTTGTCAATCCTAAATATCCTTGGTTATTTGCATCCCTTGATAGGGTTATGAATATTAAGGGGGGAATTAATCTCATAACTGGTGCTCCACTTCTTAATGAAGGAGTTCTTGAGTGTAAAACATTGTCGTATTGGGGAGCACAAATCTGGCAGGATGGTATCCCGATCTATTATCTGGCACAGGTACATCAATATATGATAATTCTGGAATCTGATTATGCAGAGATTGCAATACTACAAGACGGTAATGATTTTCGTGTAGAGAAGATCCCCAGGGATGATCTTTTATGTGAAAGGATTATTGAGATCTCAAAAATGTTCTGGGAGAATAGGGTCCTGCCAGCTAAAGAAGCTTTCGCAAAAAGACAGATTGCGGAAATACAGAGAAATTTATCTGAGATTGAGAAATACGATGCGATCATTCAAAGGCATGAACCAGAACCAGACAGATCAGAGGCTTACAAGGAATTTATGGAGGAACGTTTCCTGAAAGAGAGAGAGGTTATTCAGGGTAATATATTACAGTATGATCTTTGTAAAAAAGATACACTTTTAAGGAAAATATCCGGAAGGATAGATGAGGAGCGCACGGGTATAAAAAACATGCTCTTAAAATTTCTTAGTCAATACGGAGCAGAAGTTATTGATTTTGGCAAGCTGGGTAATGCTACCTGGAGTGAACGCAAGGGTGCGAAGAATAGAACTTTTGCTGTCCGGATAAAAGAAAATCCCACCGAGGATCAGATTGAAAATGAGTTTAGAAAAATCAATCTTAAAGCATATTAATAATTTAAAGTCATGTACTACAAAAAGGTAATCGAAAAACAAGATGAGTTATTACTACATCTTATTGGGTTACTATCGGTATATGGATGTAAAAGTTTATTTGCACCCAATACAATAGCAGCAAGACTTAAATCCGAACTCACAGAATTAAAGAAACTTCTTCCAGTCGAACAGCCAATGTATGAGAAAGACTTTGTGGAGTGGATGTGGTTTGGCAGTCATCAAATCAGACAATACTTTTTTAATGCAGAGAATAAATATAAAGATTTCTATAATGATATTGATCATACTATTTATACTCTTGACGAACTACATACTTATTGGGAAATTAACATTAAAGAGAAATGATATGTGTAATTGTACCTTTTGCCGGAATTATCATAAATACAGATGGGCTAAAATAATAGAATGTAAATGTGGATGCCATACTGATTCACAACCATTAGGGCATGACAGTCTATGTTGCGAGTTTCCTAATGGTAAAAGGAAAGACAACCCATATAAAAAACTCCTGCCTGCTGAAGTTTATAATAAGAGAATTAATCAATGGGAAACAGAATGTGATGTCCCGCTAAAGCAAATAACTAAATAGATATGTTATTAATGTGTCCAAACTGTAATGCCATTTGGGGCATGGAAGAAATTGACGAGCAATATTGTGGTGCTTGCGGTTATCCCGATCCCGATGAGAATGATATATTTCTTGATCAAGATATTGATGAAATTGATCCTGATTTTTATAATTCTGATAATAACTAAATAAAGAGAGATGAAACAAAACTACCATTTAAATTGTGATAAATGCGGTCAAACCTATTGGAGCAATGAAGGTTTTCCAGAACCTCAATTATGTTATAATTGTAGCAAACCCACTTACAACCCTAATCCACCAATAGGCAGTACAACTGATTTCAAGGTTGGGCAGCCCACCAAAGCTGAAGCAATGACACGGGACGATCTCCTGGATGCAGAGGAATATATTTCTGACAAGATGATTAATTCATCAAATTCTGCTGACTGGAATGATATTTGGGAAAATCAGACATGGCTGTTCCATGAATTGATTGCATGGGTTGGATCATACGCATCTCGGCAATCCCCTAAAGAGATAAATATAAACACTCCGTTCTTTGGTAATAGTGGTGCAGTTACTCCCGCTAAAGCAACGGCAGAAGAGAGACCATGTGAACATTGTGATGAACCATTACCTTTTTGAGGTAAGATTAAATAACTAACATGGAAATCAAAACTACAATAGAGCGAATAGAAAAAGAGATGATTGATCGTGGCTTATTGCCGAGGATCCAGACCAAAACAGAAGAAGAAAAGATCCGGTATTACTTTTCATTGATGTATGGAGCAGGATTTGATGAAGGATGTAAACAGGGATCGCATCGCAAACAGGTAGCTCAATATACAATGGAAGGAAAGTTAATAAAGGTTTTTGGTAGTATAACAGAAGCGGCAAATAGTGTTCATCGGGATAAGTCTGCTATTCAAAGATGTGTTTCAGGACAATCAGAATATTCCGGAGGTTATAAATGGAAATATATTAAAGATGTCACACTTGAGGACTGTCGTTGAGGCAACATGGGTAGAGGATGGAGAGGAAGTTCAAGAAAAATATTATCTCCTGCATTGGGGTTTAAAATATGATCTTATCCCGGATCCAAATGATAATTTTTATCCGGTTCATTTTACAGTTGCAATTTGTCAACACTACAAGACAGGAGTTATTGAAACATTTTTGCCAACACAGTTAAGAATTTTAGGAGTTAATTTAAAAGAATAAGTTTAATTAAAAAAGCGAAAAAAATGGCTAAGAAACAAACAAACAATTTCGACATCTCAGGGAAAGTCCTTGAGGTCGGTGGCGCAGAAAGAATTTCTGATAAATTCAGTAAAAGAGTTTTGATCATGGAGGTTTTCGATAACAAAGGTTATTCCAATGAGATCCCTTTCGAGTTCGTTAATCAGAGTATGGACCAGATAAAAGATGTAAAAGCTGGAGAGTGGGTAACTATAAATCATCAATATAAGTCCAGGAAAACCAATAAGGATGGGGTTACACGCAGATTTATAACAATGGAAGGAATATCATGTTATAAAGAGTAAGTTATGAGCGAAGGAGTAAAAATGCCTCTAATAAAGGCTCAGAGAGTCGCAGAGCGATTCTGTAATTATTTGTGGCCCTATACCAGCAAAATGTGTATTGCTGGCTCTGTACGCCGGGAATGTGAGTTTGTGGGGGATATTGAGGTTGTTGTTGTACCAAAGGATGAATTTTCAATGGGATTAGCATTTCCGGAAGGATTTAAAGGATTAACCATTAATGGATCCAGGCTTAAAAGATTTATTTATCCTGGTGAGGGTGTTCAGATCGAGTTGTATATAACAAATATTGCAGACTATGGAAGGATCCTTGCGATTAGAACCGGATCCAGTGCATTCAGTCATATTCAGCTCGCATTAAGATGGAATAGGCTGGGCTGGGCCGGAACAGAAGATGGATTAAGAAGAAAGACGGAATGTGATCATAAAAGTACATGGAAGATCAAGCCTGAATACAGGTTAAATCCGACAAAGCCCCCGGAATTTGATACGGAGGAGAAGTTCTTTGCTTTCCTGGGAGTAGAATGGACCCATCCAAAGGCTCGGAGTTGGGTCAGTAAACACAATGAATTAAATTATTCAAGATGAATCTGAAAGAAAAATTTACATGGATCTATGAGCATAACTACTGGAAAAGCAAGGAAAGCGTTTCCGGTGGAGGATCTGAACTTGCGAATACAAAAGAATTAATAAAAGCATTACCTCAGATTATTGAGAAATATAACATTAATAGTATGCTTGATGTTCCTTGTGGTGATTTTAATTTGATGAGGAAGGTGAGATTTCCATTAATGTTTAATTATGTAGGTGTAGATATCGTCGATGATTTAATAATAAACAATCGAAAAAAGTATCATAGCCTAACGAGGCAGTTTATTGTCCGGGATGCTACATGTGATAAGCTTCCAATGTTGCAGGAATTGATATTCAGTAAAGATTTTTTTATTCATTTATCATTGGATAATATCATAAAGTCAATTCTTAATTTCAAGGATACTGGTTCGGTATATTTAATGACATGTTCCGATCCGACAGCAACAGTAAATAAAGATCAGGATAACGGAGGTGCTTGGCGCCCTTTAAATCTTATGCTATCGCCGTTTAATTTCCCTGAACCATTAGAGATAGTAAGAACTAATACTACTATAATGGGTTTATGGTTATTAAGTTCAATAAAAATAGAATAATATGTTTCACGTACCAGAGAAGTATAGAGAGAGAAAGCATCCTCAGTTAAAATCTGATGAAAGTTATGGTAATAATGGATTTTTTATTATCCCTCATCCAAAGATTAGTGGTTACGAAATCCGGGCGCAAGTATCTGACGGTATGAAGTGGAAACATGTATCTATTAGTGTTGCTGCAGGAAGAAGAAAGGATGCACACCGATGTCCTACTTGGGGGGAGATGTGTTATGTTAAAAGTTTATTCTGGGATGAGCAGGATTGTGTTATTCAGTTTCATCCGGCTAAAAGTGAATATGTAAATATGCATCAATTCGTCTTGCATTTATGGAGGCCTATTGGAGTTACTTTACCTATTCCGGAAAAGATAATGATTGGTATTTAACTTTAAAAAAGAGAAATTATGAGCGAAGACAAACAATCCGGCCTGGTGAGGGTCGCAGAAGCAAGGCTACCGAAATTTGTTGAGGACGCCTATGAGAGCATCGAGAAAATGGAAAAGTTTGCAGAGATACTTTTAAATAGCAAACTGGTTCCAAACCATTTTTATGAACAATTGCCTGACAGAAAACCAGACTTCAGCAAAGGCAAGGTTCCTGCGGTTGTAGCAGTTTTGATACAGGGATATCAACTTCAATTGCCACCATTAACAGCACTCCAGCACATAATACCTGTAAATGGTTTGCTTTCAATTAAAGGGGATCTGGCAAAAAGCATGATCTTTAATTCCGGCAAATTAAAGTCTGGTAGCTGGAGAGAAGAAGAACACGGTAATATTGATAATGAGAATCTGGTCGTTCAGATTACCGCAACCAGATCCGATAACGGACAAACTTTAACAAGGTCCTTCTCAGTTGATGAAGCTAAGAGAGCAGGTTTATGGATTCCTATCGGCAAAACACAGGGAACGGATGGTTATAAATATCTTGCATCGGCATGGTGGAAATATCCGGCAAGGATGATAATGTATCGCGCATTGGGATTTATCGCCAGAGATCTTTTCCCCGATGTAATGAATGGCCTTTACACCACAGAGGAAGCGGCAGACATTCCAACAGATCAGACAATAACAATAGACCAGGGGGATGGAATAAAATTAACGATCCCTGATTCTGAATTTACAAGGCAACGGGGGGAAAAAATGACATCAAGGGCATTGGATAAGATTGAACCAGATAAATTCACTCCGGTTGATGATGGTAAAAAAGATGCTGCATTTACACCACAAAAAGGATCTGCAGAGATGCTCGATGGGAAGATAATAAAGAAAGATGGAGTTCCAGTTGATGATGGAATCCGGGATTTAACTTCAAAATATACTTTAAAAGGGATGGAGGAGATGCCAACTCCAGATCTCATGAAAATTATTTATGAGAATCAGGATATGATTGAGGCTGTGCAGGTAATTCCCGGAAAGAACACGAATAGAAAACTCAGAGAGATTATTTTTGCATATCAAAAAGGCAATCTATCAGATCTTACTACTCCCTTTATAACAGAATCAAACGCTGGAGAAGGTATTTCTCCAAATAAAGATTTTGAGAACCAGGGACAGGATCTTATTCCTCCTTCAAGTGGAGAACAGAATAAGTATGGCATTGAAATACCTCCATTTGATAAAGGCAATGAGAGGGAATTTCATACATATAAAAGTCTGTATAACACAATGCTTAATCTGACTCCGGGCATTGATAATGATAAATGGAAGGAGGTGGCCGCAGATCTTGAAATGTTTCCGGATAAATTTAAAAGCAAGGAGGATTTTTGCAAATACGCAACAGTAGATGAGATTTGCACTCTATTAAATAAAAATCATTTATCTTTGTGATTGTAGCTCTTTCTTACTGTAACAAACATAATAGGAGTTCCTTCCGAGATGGGTAGGGCTCCTATTCTTGTTTAACCTTAATAAAATTACACATGACTGATTTTACACAAATACCGATGCCGGGAACCGGTAAAGTAGCCGAATCAATGATATTCAAAACTATTTGGATAACGAGATCGAGAAGATCATTTTTAACCGGTATCTGGTTAAGGGAATTTCACCCGGGACATCCTTTTTGGTTCAATCTTTTTGCCCATGTGCTACCAAAGGCAATGAATAAATATCCTTATTTCCGCTTTTATTATAAGAATATCATCCTCTTAACGCCCGGAGAACATGCTTTAATGGACCAGGGTACAGAAGAAGCCAGAATTTCTTATGCATTAGAACTTGAGGAACGAACTAATGGCAAAAATACTGCGGATTGGGCTAAGATAAAGGCCCTGGAAGAAGAACTAAAGGTAGAGTATGGGAAATACTTTCCTACAAGAAGGGGGCTTATAATAGGATATAAATACAGTTTGACGGAACAATTGGAGATAGTTGGAATGTTAAATAAGAAATATCTTGAGAGTTTAAAAAAAGTGTAACTTTGGGGAAACGTTTCCCATGACGCAAATCAGACTCAAGAATAAAACTCAGGGAAATTCTATTCCCGGAAGATTGGTCCGGGTCGATCCTTCAGATCCCAAAGCTTTCCAATATATTGACATTGCCACCATTGATGTTATCGGAACTATTGATGATATAGTGATGCCTGGTAACTATGCTACAATTAATCTCATCAATCATCTTAGCCTTAGTAGTTATTATATACAAGAAGAATTTGAAACAACATCTAAGAATCTCAGGAGCTATCCTTATGCGCTTGCTTATGGAGTTGATGGAGTAAGCACTATTACATATAATCTTGGTGGAGGGCAGGAGATAGTCAAAACCTTTAATTATGTTGCAGGAGTTTTAACTTCAATAGTTTTATCAGGTGATACGCCATCGGGTATAGAATTAACTAAAACATTTTCATATACTGGCGATGTTTTGACGGGGATCCTATATTCTTAAATTAAGTATCTTTGAATACATAATAAACAAATATTATGGCAAAACAAGTTAAAAAGGCGGATAGTTCTGTAACAGGACAACCGGCATGGAAATTCAAGATTAAGGGTGAACAATATCTTGTCTTCACTAAAGATGATGATCTGAAAGTAATGCATAATGAGGAAGTCGTGTTTGATAAATTCAAATCTGATCTTTCTTATATTGAATGGATAAAGACAATTAATAGGTAGTATAAATCTTAAATACATAGTAAAATGGCAATGGTAGCAGCAGACTGGACAGTAACCCGGTCAACAAAAGTAATAGCATATATAGGAGCAGACCACGCTGGCGCTGCCACTTATGCTACGGTAATTGAATTTCACAGATGGTTACAGGCATTAGCTGATGATGCTGTAGCAGTTCCAGCGAGTACTGACCAATTGGACATAACCAACACTGATCCCTCGCGCAGGTCAACAGATAACATTATAACCCTTATCAATGGTTATACTATCGGGGCCACCGAAGCTGAACATCTTTATGATGGTTCTATTATTCAGGAAAGTGGCGATACAATATGGGATGGCATTGTAAACTTTGGAAATCTCTCAGTACAGATTCAGCTCATTCAAAATGGTGCTGTACTTTCTGATGACTGGTGGAATCTTGCCGGTGCTGGATTAAACCCAAGCGCAACCGCTGGTATCTCTCACAGGTTTATGATCCAGGTTCGCAGTAAAGGAGTTGATATTGATGGCAGGAGATTAATAGGAACCTGTCGTACTCTTACAGATGCTGCTCAAAAGACATTCTCGGAATTTTCTATCAATGGTACATCAAGAGGTAATAACGTCTTAGCATTGAAAGATTCCACTGACCTCAATAATACCGATAATGCAACTACAATTGCTGCATTTACGGGTATTACTAATACAGAAGGGCTTAACCTGATTGACGTTGATAATAACGGTACAAATGAAGAATACTACAGTCAATGGTTAAGGGGATCAAATACAATTAATCAGTTTTATGAGAGAATGAAGTGGCTCACAAGGGATGGGTCGAGTTCTACTATAAACGGATTAAATGGTGAGTTATTCAGGGGAATAACACATAGTTTCCTTTATACTGGAGAAACCGGGGGGGCTCCTGCTACAAATGATGAACTTGCCTGGGGTACTAATATTGTATATAGTAGTGAATCCGGTGGCCCTTTTCAAGTGGGTGAGGCAGTATGGGAAAGTACAGCAACTCCAGTATGGAAAGGTCGTATTCTTGCTCTTGACGATAATGGCACAACAGGAAGTATAATAGTAGCAATAGAATCTGGTACGGTTTTAAATGCTCAGACATTTGTTGGTAAAACATCTACATGTACAGCAACAGTTAATGGAACTCCTACTGCAGTAACAGGGGGTGGTACATTTAGAGTTTTTGCAGTACACGATGATGGTACAACAGGAGTTATTTATGGCCAGGTAATGAAAGGAATTGCGCCTTCTGCATCAGCAGTAATGTATGATGATACAGATGTTGCAAAATATCTTACAGTTAATGGTGCTCCAACCTCTCGTACTGTTTCAACACCTTTCTGCGGAGTATCAACTGGATCAGCACTTATTGGTGCTTATGGATTTACGCTTGCTTATGCTGCCTTATCTAAGGATGACAGGATAACAGACCTTACAGGAACAACTAATAATCCTCCCAATATTGTAACTAATACTGTATCTGGACTTACGGCTGGTGGTAATCCTGACAGGGTTCTTGTTTCTCCATGGGATGGTGTTACTTATGATACCAATGGTGATCCTGCAATAGATAAAGGACAATTACTCTTATCTACTGCATTAACGACAGATAATATAACAGCAGTAGTTGTAAAAGATGGTACAGAGGTAGCAATTCCTTCTGATACACCAAAAACTGCTGGTGGTTACATCCGAGTAATAGATAACAATGGATTCGAGAGAAGACTTCATTATACTACCTATGATAGTGCAACCAAAACATTCACTATTGATACAACAGATGGTAATGAGGATTTTGCATCAGTGAATGCAAGCGCAAATAATCAGGT
>Ga0315284_10003097_pt1 | contig 23677 bp, 22 predicted proteins | sample YL17G09_16_MG_FD_203696 | JGI IMG/M metagenome (GOLD analysis project Ga0315284, IMG submission 203696) | Sediment microbial communities from Yellowstone Lake, YNP, Wyoming, USA - YL17G09_16 | ecosystem: Environmental > Aquatic > Freshwater > Lake > Sediment | place: USA: Wyoming | collected...
ACTGGTCCAACTGGTCCTGCTGGAGCAACTGGATCTACAGGTCCTACCGGACCATGGAAACAGGTAGGTACTCTCATTTCGCCCATCTCACTTTCCACTAATGGTATACTTTGTGGTAACAATACATCAAACACTTTTACAGGTATTAATACTGATTCAATCATATCTGGTGGCATTAGTAATACTATATCAGGCGGAAGTGTCAATTGTTCCATCGTAGGATCAGAAACATCATCTATCGATTCTTCAGTGGATTGTGGGATATATAATTGCCAAAATTCTCATTTTACTGTTACAGACCCATTATGCTGTGCCATGATAGCATCTGAAAGATGTAATATGACGGCTGCTTTCCCTTTAATGACTTCAATAATATCTGGAAGCCAAAATACCATTAGTGCTAATCATGAAGAGTCTACCATGATTTCATGCATATTATCTACTTTAGGAGGAGTTGGTAGTCCTTTTGGGAATACAATGATAAGCTGTCTTAGTTCTCTCATTTCTGATGGTAACCAGTGTGTTATGATTAACGGAAGTGGTACTACATCAATGACTAACGCTTCTCAAAGTACTGTAATAGGTAAGCGTATTGCATGCATAACTAATAATTGTTTAATGTTAGCAGATGCAGGTGTTGCAACAACATTACCAAACGCTGGAGCTGCAAATAATCAATTTCATAGTCGTTTTAATGGAGGATATTTCCTGTACACTAATTCAGCACAAACTACTGGTGTAACAATGGCAACAGGAGCTAATGCGTGGGCTGCAGTTTCTGATATCAACAGAAAGGAAAATCTTGTTTTATTGAATCAACATGATGCTATGCTTCGTATAGCTCAGATGCGTGTATTTAAATATAACTACATTGGTAATCCAGCTGGACAAGAGTGTTATGGAACAGTAGCACAAGATTGGCATGCATATTTTGGGGCACCAAATATAATTGTACCATTGTTAGATAATGATGGAAATTCGGTAATAAATGAAGAAACTGGAGAACCGATAACTACGACGAAGGCTGGAAAAAATCCACTTGAAATAGAACATAATGATATAACGGGTGTTTTAATGGCATGTGTACAAGATTTGCATTCTACGACTGTTAAATTAGAATCTCAAATAGAACAATTACAATTTCAAATAAAACAATTATTTTTTAGTAATATTAAATTACAATCTCAAATAGAACAATTATTGTCCAGGAATTGAAATAAGGATATAATTACCCCCTTATTTCAATGTTCATTTTTTTCAAAATCGTCAATAATTTACTCATATAACGCCTACAAAATTTATTTAACAAAAATTGGAATTATAATTTAAAATTATAATTATATTTAAAGTAATTAACTGAGGAACGGAATTAAAAATTCAATAAAAAAATAATTATTGTACATTCATTTCTTTGCAGTATTAAAAAAATACCTAAATGGAAATTGTTTTTCCATTTTAGGTGATTGTTTTTCCATTAAGGGTCAATAAAAAAAATTATCTCATTATGTTAAAATGTGTCATCAATGTGGATCAAAAAAAAGCTACAAATGCAAACCCAAATGTAAAAAAGTATGCAAACCCAAATGTAAGAAAGTTAAATGTTGTAAAAAAACATGCAACAATGGATGTTGTAACAATGGATGGAATAACAATGGATGGAATAACAGTTGGGGATGTATATCAGTTTCATCATGCTGTTGAATGTATTGTATTAAATATTACTAAATACAAAGAAGAAAAAGCTGGAGGTCCTAAAAAACTTTTACCAGGTGTAAAAGAATGGAATTACTAGAATAATATTATTTGTGAAGGAAGTTCTTTTAAAGGTTATAATTTATTATGAAGTGTAAATAGATTAAAAAACATTTTAAATGTTTTTTATGACATAAATTTTTAATTAAAATTTATGTATTACGACTTAAAAAAATATTCACAAAAGACTATAAATGTCATTTTAATTTTATTAAAATTAAAAATGATTTATATGTGTTGAAATGCTTCTTTTTGGTAATATAATATTAATAGTATTTTTAACAAAATAAATTTATATAAATTTCGATTAAAGAAATTGTTTTTTCATTAAGGGTCAATAAAAATATATCTTTATGTTAAATGTGTAATTGTCGTAAAAAAAGTTGTAAATGTAAAAAAATTAAATGTTGTAAAAAAACATGTAATGTAGGATGTGGAAATCAATGTAATAACAATAGAGAATGTAACAATTACTACGTTCGTCATGTTTATCCTTCATGTTGTAAGATGTTTTCTATGTAAAAATAAATATTCTTTTAAATGATTTTTAAAAATAATCTTGTTTTATTTAAATGTTTGTTACATACAATAGTGTTAAAATTGGAGATAAATTATTTTTTGACGTATCAGGTACAAAAATTTTATGTACAGTTATTAATATTAATAACTATAAAGGAGGAAAAGCAGGTGGTCCTAAAAAACTTTTAACAGGGTTAGACGAAAATGGAATTATTAAAAATGATATTATTTGTAAAGGAAGTCTTTTTCAGGAACCAAATATGATTATGAAATGTTAATAAATAAAAAACATCTGAAGAAAACTTGGAAATAGTAATTTTAATTTTTTATCAAAATTAAAAAATATCAAGAGGAATATCTGTTAAATTCATTAATTTTAATTTTATCACCAAAAGTGGTAAAAAATAATTTAAATTTCAACTTTTCATGGAAATTAATGTTAAACTGTTATCCATTAGACCAATCGTATATATATTTTGATAATTATCAAAATATTTAGCTTGATAAGATCTGTAACATTTGTCACTCATGTCTTTATTTAACTTCAGATCGATAAAAAAAATTTTATCAGTAGTTGTGGCAAAAATTATATCTTTATGAAAATCGTTTGAAATTATCAAATCGAATATAATTTCATTTTCACGAATAAATATATCTGATAATTTAAAAATAAGATCATATCCTGAATTTCCAAAATCTTTAAATTTTTTTTCTTTTGAATTTTTTAATTCTTTTTCAAGTTCTTCATTATCATAAAAGGAAATTAAAACAGTTTTATAAATATCTCTTAAATGTCCATTTCCAGAAATTAACCTTTTATAAATTTTAGATTCCATTTTTTTTTCACAAAAAGGATGTGCTAAATCCAATTTTAACAATTTTCTAATATTATATCTTATATATGCATATTTATATGCGTGATAAATTTTTATATCAATGTCTTTTTGTGCCCAAATTGGATATTCTATTGTTTCGCCTTTTAATATTATTTCAAATAACATTTTATTATAATTTTATAAAATTATAATAAATTGAATAATCTATTACACATACACATTTAATTTTAATTTTATCACTTGATGATAAAATAAGTATTTAATTAATATTTTTAAAAAATCGGTATATATCCTCACGATTTAATAAAAATGATATTAATAAATTATTTACAAATTTTGATTAATATTTAAACAATATCGTCGATATATCCTTTACGATTCAAGAAACTTTTTTTATTAGTAACACAATTAAAAAAAGATATTAATATTAACGCAAATGCAATTATTGAACCGATTAAAATAAAAAATATTTTCCATACTGCAAGAATATCTTGACATTGGTCAGTTTCATAAATAGTTTCAAAATTATTAAAATTGCACTCGTATCTTTTAATCCAAGGAATGCAATGACTTTCTTTATTAGTACCATTTATGCACCATACACATACACGATCTTTTATACAATATTCATATTTATTATCATAACAAAACGCAGGAGATGGTATTTGAGTTTTTGATTGATAAATCATCGTAGAAGCAATAATAATAAAAAATAATAAATTCATGTTTTATATTTCTTTAAAATAAAATTAAAGACTACTTTAAAAAAAAAATTCAATTTAATAGTTAAAAATATTATATGATTGACTTTAAAAAAACACAATATAAATTAAGATTATTTTTTAATTTATAACTATACATATAATATAAATATTAAATATAAAATTAATATTAAAATTTGATAAAAATGTGTTAATATAATTAACACATATGGGTTGTTGAGTAATATAAATAAAAAATGTCTGGAAAAGAAAAAATTGAAAAATTAATTAATTCTTTAAAAAATATTGAATTATTACCAAGAGTTAATACTCCATTATTAATAACATCTTTAAAAGATTTAAGTGAAATGATAGGATTGGATGAAATTAAAAAAAGTGTCGTAAGACAAATTACTCATGCCATTTTTTTTGCAGAGGACCCCGATCCAGAAGTTCTATATAATATCATTATTACAGGTCCGCCAGGTGTTGGTAAAACTTTATTAATTAATAAATTAGCACAAATATGGAGTTCTATAAATCTATTACCTTCATTAAAAAAAAATAAAGAATTCTCGTTGGAAAATACCAGACACACAGTTTGGTGGTTAAAATTTATTCAAGAACAAGCTGTACAAATAAATGACGAATTAGGTGAAGCTGGTTACGAGACTGAAAAAGGTGAAAATGTTCACAAAAGACTTAATTGGATACATCAAATTGGCGAAGATTTAATGGGGGATTCTAAAATACTAAAAAATAAAGTTCATACTAGTGAAAATAATAAACAAAAAGTCCGATATATAAGAAGAGACACTGTTGTTGGTACACATCAAGGAGAAACCGCAAAAGAAACTGCAAAAATAATAGAAGAAGCGAGAGGAGGAGTTGTAGTTATTGATGAATTTTATAAATTAATTAATGGAAATCAATTTAACGATGAATTTGGAATAGAATGCTTAAATACAATTAATGAATTAATTACATTATTTCCAGATACCATATTTGTTATTGCAGGATATGAAGAACAAATAAGAGCTGGTATATTTAAATACCAACCAGGATTAGAATCTAGGTTTCCTTGGGTATTTAAAATGGACGGATATAAATCTGAAGAATTAGCTGAAATTTTTATTAAAAGATGTAAAATTAAGTTAGCCGATGATGTAACAAAAAAATGGATTACAGATTTTATAGAAGAAAATAAAATTATCTTTCCAGCGCATGCCAGATCTATAGTACAATTTAATTTTAGGGTTTCTGTAGTAGTTGCTTCTAGATGTATTGATTTTGATATCAAAAAATGTGATTCTAATATAACAAGAGAAGATATTATTAATGCATCAGAAGAATTAAAAAGTACAATTAAAACTGTTGATGATTCTTTTAAATCATTATATATTTAACCACATTTTTATTAATTCAATAAAAATATGAATATTTAATGAATTGTAAATATATTGGTACAAACATAAACACCTTAATTAAAATATTTTGTAAAAAAATTACGGAGCCAAGACGAAGTCAAGTTGACCATGAAAATGGTCAGATCGAATTAAGATCTTATTTTTCATCATATAACCCTTTTGTAACAAATATTGACTTCTATCTTTATCGATAGCAATGTCTTGTCTATCACTAATCAATTGGCAGGATCCATAATATTCGCAAACAATATAAACTGGTGTATTAATGCACAATGATGGTGTTGAAATCCTAGCAACGACTGTATTCCCAACAAAAATAACGCTGCACGTTATAATATGATCTCTCTTGGGAAATTTAAGAAGAGTAAATATTTCATCAGACCTAATAGGACAAATTCCACGTCTGGGAGCAAGCAAAACGGTTTCATTTGTAAGTATAGACACATTTGTAAGGTCTTCCGTATCCTTAATGTGATATACGTCAGACAATAACTGCTTACCATTCTCCAATGAGATTTCGTAGTACCTTTCGGAGTAAATAATACTTCGAACTTCAAGCTCAAGTTTTATTGAACGATTGGTAGCCGAAACTACACGTCCTGTCTTAAAAGAGAATCCTCTTCCTAGAGTGATTATGTCAATATCAGTATTTGGAGGTATGACAGGCATTGGAAGATTTTCACTAGTAATTTCACCATATGTGTGTAAGAAAAGAATCTCATTGACACATTTAACGTATTTCTTAACCTGAAAACCAATCTGAAGAGTCACTAAATCTACCCCATCAATTCTGATGTGTGATCCGTCTTGTAAGAGACGATCTACTGGATCAGAAATAACTAACGACCCAGTTGAAACGTGAAAATTTGAATTTCTAATGATCTCTGTAACATCTTCTATCTCGAAATAAAGGGTATGTTTACTAACCATTTAACTTTAGACTGTAATCTAATTAAGATATATAGATTAATGTTTTAATTAAATATATGTTATGTTGGATTTACCATTTTCTCGATGTAATTTCCCATTTTGATACCATTCTTGTTTTCCTTTATTTCTTATTATAGCGGGTTGATCATTTTCTCGATGTCTTTGACCATATAAATACCATTCTTGTTTTCCTTTATTTCTTATTATAGCTGGTTTATCATTTTCTCGATGTAATTTGCCATTTTGATACCAATATTTATCTCCACAACTTTCTATTATGGCTGGTTGATCATTTTCTCGATGTAATTGTCCGTTTTTATACCATTTTTGTAATCCATTTCTATGTATTACGGATGGTTCATCATCATCTCGATGTAATTTATTATTTCTATACCAATAAGCTGACCCTTCATCGTTTATTATTAAACGACTTTTTTGCATTTTGTAATTATTTAACTTATAATTACAAAATAATTATTTAACTTATAATTACAAAATAATTATTTAAAATTTATTTAAGTATAATATTATTTTATTTTTAATAAGATAATTAAGAAATATAATCTCTCCATAATTACATTTTTTAAAAAAATTTATAATATAATATTATAAATGTCACAAAATGACGATTTAATAAAAGCACTTCAAGGAAAAAAATCTTCAATGGGTGGTATGAATCTTAATGAATTAAAATTAGAATTAATAAAAATATTTCCTGAAGAAAAAAATGAGATAAAAAATTCGAGTAGAATAGAAATTTTAAAAAAATATTCAAAAAAAATAAAATTCAAAGATAATAAATCTATCAATTTATTAGTTTTATGTGCAACAAACGAAACTGTTTTTAATCAAAAAACATTGGAAAATATAAAAAAATGGTTTTACATTAAAAAAAATATAAAAATTAAAATATATTATGTCAATGCTCTCGAATCAGAATTAACAAAAAATTACAATACAGTTATTACAAGTGTAAGTAATTCAAATTTAAATATTTTTTCTGATAATTTTTTTGATATAATAATTGATGAATTTTGTCCCTTTAATTCTCCAAATATATTAACAATTGATACATTTAATTGGATTTATAGAATTTTAAAAAAAACTGGAATATTTATAATGGGCAATTTTACAAATGTATTTGAACATAATGCTAATATATTTTATGATAATATTAGAAATTATTTTTGTACATTAACTGATGTAAATAAATTGTTAAATCACATAAGAGACGATTTTGATTCTGATTTTGCCGATGAATGGGAAAAAGAAAGTGAAAATGAAGACGATCCATACGATTATATTTTTAAAACTTATATTAATTTATTAGTTGAATCACATTATGAAGAATATTTACATGGTAATATTAGAATTTTTATGATTGAAGATAAAAATATAACAAATATTAAAGAATTAAATGATTTTTTGAATATTAATTCACTTTCATTTAAAGCTACATCTGAAAATTTTGAAGACGAAAATTACATTGTTTTAGAGAAAAAATAATTTTTATCAATTTTACTTTTAAAAAGTAAAATATTAATTTTTATTTCAACCTGCGTGATAGGAGGCTAAAACTACACCTTTTTCTGTATTTTGAGCATTTCCAATAAGTGTAACATCTAACGATGTGTTAATTTCTTTAAATTTAATCCAACTGGAGGACTTTCTTGTACTAAAATCCTCTTTACCAAAACCTCCATCAGGAGTCATTTCTCTGGCTTCCTGTTCTGAGTCAGCGCCAGCAGACTTTATCTGCGGGTTCTTTTAGAACCCAGCAACAAAATCGCTATACGTGTCATAACCTCCAAAATCAGAATTTGAATTTATTGAAACCAAATATATAAACTTTCCTAATACTTTGCATTCAGTCATGTTTTTAAAATTTTCTTAATTATTTAATTTCTTAATCATTTTAAATGCCAGTTTTAAAATATTTATCAAAAACATCCATATTTTTTCTGTAATCATTAATCATATATTGTGCGTATGTTTCACTAATTTTAATATATTTATCATAAACACATTGTTCATTAGGATTTTCTTTTAAAAAAAATTTTCTACATTTTTTCATTCTTTTCCATTCTCCAATTTCTTTTTCTCTTTTAATTCTCTCACCAATTCTGTTTTGGTTATTTATTATTGGAATTTTTTTTTCATAATTCTCATACTTATCACAAAGATTCTCTAAATCTTTTAAGATTTCTTCTGAATAATTTTTATAAGTTTTTAAAATATTAAACAAATCTTCCATTCTATCGTAATCCATTTTATAAATAAAATAAAATATTTTTTTGATCATTTATATAAATATTTTTTTACTAATTGACATTTTCTAAGCGTAATAGATATTTATCTTAATGTAATTTTATTAATTTTACTCTTAAAGAGTAAAAATATTTATATAACTTTTTAAATTTATTAATAATTAGGAATTTTAAAAAGTTCATTAAAAATTCCTGTTTCAAAATATAAATCAAATGCATTTATATGTTCTTTGTAATTAAGAACCATAGATTCTGCTAAAAATTTGCTAATATTAATATATCTTTCATAAACATGTTCTTCACTTGGATGTTCATTTATATAAAAATCTTTTAATTTTTCTATTTTTTCCCATCTTCCTGTTTCTTTTTCTTTTTTGATTCTCTTATTTTGCAAGACAGTTGGTATTTCATAAATTTCTTTCTTCTCATTTTCATACTTATTACAGAGTCTTTGTAAAACTTTTACAATATCTTTTTCATTATTTGGAAAAGTTTTCAATACTTTGCATAAATCATCTATTTTGTTATGTTCCATTTTAAAAAAAATTATCTACAAAAAATTTTTTAATCATTTTATAAAATAAGTTGAACTAATTCTTTAATATCAATATTTTTCCCAATATATCCGATTGCCATCTCAACAGGTGGTAAAATATCTCTTTCATTATAATGATCATAAATTTTAAATTTTTTACTTTCTAAAAGAATTAATTCTCCATTTTCTTTTACATATTTATAAAGGTCCGTATAGTCCCAATAAGGCAATAGAAATATAAACTCATCATTTGGAGAAAGTACTCTTCTCGCCTTTATTGCTTCTAAAACTCTTTCAAAAAGATAAAAAGTATAAGGAGGATTAATAATCCACAATGTACTGTCTTTTTCCCAAGAATCGATAATGTGAAAGAAATTACCAGATGATCCAAATATTTTATCTTGTTCAAATCTAGAACACCATATTTTTGAATTAAAATTAAATGGAGAAGCAAACCCTTCAATAGGGTTGTATTTTTCTAAATATTGATATATTTTTGGATGAATAGACCAAAAAAAACTACTAGATGGTGGAATAAAATCATATCTTTCATATAATTTCATTACATCATATTTATTAAATGATTGAAACCATTCAAATTTTTTTTTCGTAATTTCTATTTCACAAAAAGGGTGAAAAAGTATATTTTTTGATCTAAACTTCTTTTTTTTTGGTTTAAATATAACAAATGGATTATCTTTGCCCATTATAAATAAATCAAAAATGTCCTCTTTTGGTAAATTAGGTGCTCTCGAGTGAATAAATTCAATAGATTCATCTATAGCTTTTTTTAATTCCATTCCATTAACTACATTATGTGTAATTGTGTTTATAGAATTTAAAAGTTTTAACTTAAGTTTAGGAGGTATTCCATTTCTTAAAAGATAACATTCCAATCTTTCATAAACTTCCTTTCTCCATGAAGACAAAAAAGAAAAATTTTCTTCCATTGTATTTTATTTTATTTATAAAATAAAATATGTTCAATTTTTGTAATGGGAAAAAATTTTATTCCATTATTCGATCTTGGGTTTATAAAAAAAGAAATGAATATTAAAATTTTATGGCACAGACTTTGGATAAATTTTGTTGTTTCAGGTTTTTGTGAAAAAGATAACCAATTTTATTGGTTTGAATGGGATTTTTCAAAACAACATTATATGGGATTTGAATTAACATCAGAACAAATGGAAGAAATTGACAAAGAACGTGAAAGATTGGAAAAAATTGTCGGAAAAGTTATTTATCATGATGAAAGATATAAATCAGAATTGGCAATAGCAGAAAATTCATTTTTAGAAAGCGTTCCATTATCTAATTTAAAATTTGAAAAAGAATCATTTATTTTTCAAAAAAAAGACATAATTAATCCAATCCCTTATTTAAATCATTAATATAGTTTTGTTTATAAATTATTTTCAGACCTCGAGGACCACTTTTCCAACATATTACGTCAGCGGGTTCTTTTAGAACCAAAGAAAAATAAAAGGAATTACGTTCATTTTATTTCATTTTCTTTCTCTCTTGCATATAAAAAAAGTACAACAATTAACACTGTAAACAAATATATTGGAACAAAAACTTCAATAAGTAAATATAATGCAATTACATAACTTTCACTTTCTGTCATTAAATGACCAATTGGATAATTAATATTAATGATTAGATATGCAACAATAACGGCCATAGTAATGGCACTCCAAGAATAAAATCTAAAATAACCATACATAATAATAGCAACTATAATACCAGACGCAATCGCGATAAAAATGGTAATTGTTAAATCTGAAGATGATCCCATTTTTTATTCTACCTTATTATTATTTGATATTAATAAGAAAATCTTGATTAGACTATCTGAAATAATAGAATTTTTTTTTACATTTTTAAAAATAAAAAAATTATTGGTCAATAATATAACTATTTCTTTTTGGAAAATATTTTTTTAATATATTCATATTTAGAATTATAATATTATAGTCTTGATTTGATAACCATTCAAAATTCTTTAAATGATCTTCAAAATATATATAAATTTTATTTGCTATTAATTCGTTGTACATAATAGAATTATTATCAATAAAATCTATATTTTTTATAAAAAATAATGAATTAATTATTTCTATATCAATATTATCATGTGTTTCTCCCGTGTTAACAATATTATTAATTTTTTTTTGTATTAATTTTATCACTTTTAATGTTTTTTTATCTCCATTATATAAATTATTAACAAAAATTGGTGTTATAATTCTTAAATATAAAATTGATAAAATTGGTTGATAACTATTTATATTCATTGATTTACAAATTTGATTTATTGTTGATAATAAAAATTGTATATTTGTTGGAATGTATTTTATATAATTGTTTATATGTTTAAAAACATTATTTTCAATTTTTATATTATTTTTATTTATTTCATTCGATATTTTTTTTAAGAGCTTTTTCATGTAATAATCTTCAGATAAATATGAAATATTTATAAATTTTATTAAAAAGTACACATTAGAAGATTCGCTTCTAAACATGTCATTTATTGGACGATTTATTTCATTAAAAAGACAATGATGAATAAAACGATACCCCATATTAAAAAAAATTAATCCATTCATAATATAGACTCCTTCGATATTATTAAGTAAAATATAATCGTAAAATTTACTACTAGAAATAACATTTAAAATGTGATATATGTTATTATCATAATTATAATAATTATTTGAATTATTTCGTATTTTTAAACTGCTTATTTTTTGGATTTTTTTACGATCAAGTATTTCACAATTTTGTTTATCGATATTTTTGATGTGTTTTTCTTCAAATATTGAAACAGATAAAGGATTTTCTTCCAAAGTATAAGATATTTCATGGGAAAGAGAGGATTGATTATGTGGATGATTATATAATTTAATTTTTTTGGATTGCATCATCATTCTGTCTGATAAAAATGATTTTCCATCAATTGGATTATTTTCTTCTGAAAAGTTATAATTACTTGGTGAAGAATTACTTGGTGAAGAATTACTTGGTGAAGAATTACTTGGTGAAATTACTTGAATATAATTTTTTGGAGAAGAATTACTTGAAGTTTGTGGATTATAATTTTTTGGAGAAGAATTACTTGAAGTTTGTGAACTATAATTTTTTGGAGAAGAATTACTTGAATTTTGTGAACTATTAATTGAATTTTTTGGAGAGATATTATTCTGTGTTTGTAAACTATGTGACTTAGTAATTTTTTTAGATTTTAAATTATTAAATTTACTTATTTTGGGTAATTGTGATTTTTTTTCTATATTAGAACTAACCAATTTACTTTTTTTTTTTAAATTTTTCTCCTGACTCTTGGGCGATTTGCTTAATGAAAAATCTAAAATTAAAGATTTAACTGGAATTTTAGGATTATTTTTTGATGAAGTAATATATTTATCGCTTAATTCCATTTATTTAAATTAAACATAATATATAATATCTTCAATTAAAATATTAAATATTTTAAAAAATTTGTAATGAGTAATAAAATTTAAACACTATACTTTATGAGCAATTTTTACTAATCAAATTTAAAATTAATAAAATATTTTACCATTTTATAAATGATAAAATCAAACTTTTTTTTTAATTATTTACATTCTTAAAGCGTCATTTATAGGGTTTATTATTACTCTATTTATTATATTATTATAAAAATCTGGCAATCTATTGCTGTAAACTTTAATTCCGGACCAAATTAACCAAAATATATAAAGAACAACTCCAACTGCGACTATTCTTCTGTTAGTCATTTTGTAAAAAATAAATAACAAGAAAATTATAAAAGTACTAGCATAAATATTTAATCCAGAATTTGTAGTGCTTCCTATACCAGTGAGTAGAATAAAGAAAACTATAATAATATAAATCATAGCTTCAAAAGATGGTTTATCATGTTTTTTAGCCATTACATAACCCATTGTAAATAAAGTAATTATCGAAATAATTAAATATTCCATTGTAACATTTATAGCAAGTAAAGCCATTATAACAATAACTGTAATTATAATCACTCCAATAAGTCTATCTTGATAACCAAAAGGTAAACGACCTGATTTAGGTTTAACTATTCTTAAATTTACAGAGTCTACATCAGCTGTGTTAGAAATATCTAAACCTGTTTCTGCACTTAATTGTTCTCTTAAAGTTTCAGAAACTTTACCTTTACCAGGTAATGATATTGAATCATCTTCATCATCATCGTCGATTATAATATCATTTTGTGTTTTATTAAATCTACTCATTTATTAACCATCTTTAAAAATGCTTCAAGTTTTTATTGGTTTTTTATTAATAATATTCATCTTGATTGTTGTTCCCATTATACCAAAATCAGATTTATACGGTAGATGGATTGATAAAGATGGTAGATGTACTGCTAATGATATAATAAACAATCCAGGTAAAGACGTAATTGTCAGCTGTAAAAATGGTGGAACAAAATATATTACTACTTATTGTCAACCAAACTCTATTACAAGTTGGGGTTGTAGAAATATTACATCTACAAATCAATTAAAAACCGGTAAAACAGGTTCTTCTCAAAGTTTTGATACTTTTATAAGAAAAGAATCATGTGATATAAAATGTATTAAACAAACGTGGAAAAAGATTTCAGAAAGTGATTGTATTAATATTACAAAAGTTGTTAGTTATATGTGTGTCAAAAATGATCCAGAAGGTTCAGATAATTGTTATGCAGAAGGTGAAAATGGTAGAATATATTATCCATTGGGTGCTATTTATAAAAAAGTAGAATCATGTGTTTCTTCTACAATTAAAAATGAAGAAACTGGTAAATGGATATTATTAGACCCTGATACTCCAGATTTTATTATCGGAAATTCCACAACAAGTGAATTTACAAATAAATATAATAATTATTGGGAACCTCAAAAATATTTACTTACACCAAAATGCAAATCTGAAGGTTCTTTAATTCTTGGACAAATTGAGGGGAAAATTGGATGTCTTTTTGAAGGAAAAGTATATACTCAAGAAAAAGCATTAGAATTTTGTAAATATTCACCACCAAATCTTTCTACTCTTATAAATTGTTTTAATATAAATTATAATAATTCTTTTGGAATTATTTCTACTAAAAATAATCAATACATAATTTTAACAAAATATCCTGATAGAGTAAGAAATACATATCAGACAAATATTCCTCTCGTTTTTTCAAAAATAGGTTCTAATAATGAATGTTCTGTACAAGAATCAATAAAAGCAACTGCTGTTAGATTTTATTTTGTACCTGTACAAAATAATTTATATAAGATAGCTTTAGTTGCTACAAATGGATTAATAGGATGGATGGAAACACAAAATAATTTTTTATTATGGACTCAATTAAAATTGGGTCAAGGATTACCTGGTAAAGAATTAAAAGAAAGTGAATCTTTTTTAGTAAATTTTGATAATAATAAAATAAGTATTAGAGGTGAAAAAGGTGAAATTTTATATATAAAGAGTAGTAAAGGTAAAATTATACTTATAAATTTATATTTTCATCCAATGAATTTTAATGTTGAAGAATTTAATAATGAATGTCTTCCTTCAATTAATCCATATGATTTATCTCATTCATTTTATTATTCATAAAAATAAACTTATTTAATAAGTTTATTATTCATAAAAATAAACTTATTAAATAAGTTTATTTTTAAATTTCACATTAAGTTTATTTTTTTACATAATTTGTATTTATTTTATTTGTGTTTATAAGATCACCTCTAGTACCACATGCTTGAGAAAATACCTCAGAAGGGGTAAAACCATCACTAAAAGAATGAACAGAATATCCTCTTTCTTGAACTGGTGCTTCTCTATCTGTTGGTCTAATTGGCATAGTTGGTATAAATCTCCCACAAGACTCTCTTTCTCTCAATTCTTCGTCTGTTGCATGTTCTCTTGGTAAAAAAATTCCAGAATCTGGTAATATAGGACTAGGTCTATCACCAGCATAAAATTGTTGACCAACAGAACAATGAAAATGAAAACCATAAAAGACACAATTAACATCTGTTATAAAATCTTCGCCTATTTGATCACCATAACTTTTCCGAATATTTTTGGCTATCATGTTAATGTGAAAATTATTAACTTTTCCATTAACTAAAATACCATTACAAATAGTTAAATCATGATAAAAATAATTATAATCTTGTGGCAAAATTGAACTAAAAAGAGTTTTGCCAGAAAAAGGATGAAGACCATATTTTGAAGCTCTTTCTTGTAAATTTGTGATATTTACTGGCGTCTTTATACGACTCAAAAAAGAAATAAATATAGATTCGTGAACAATTTCGTCTGATTTGGTCATCAAAAAAGTAGATGTAATACCATCCATACTAATACCAGATTTGATAATATTCATTAGTGTTTAAATTTTTATTATTTACATAATTTTTATTAATCAAATAAACTTATAATAAGTTTATTTTTTTTTTGATAATTTATTCATAATCACTTTCTTCATTTTCTTCATTAAATTCCTCTTCTTCTTCTTCTACCTCTTCGTCTAATACTTTTGTAAGTATTTTTTCGTCAATTTTATTAAATAAAACGTTTTTATTTGTTAATTTTTCTTCATCGTCTTCATCGTCTTCATCATCATCTACATTTTCTATTATTACTTTATTTAAGGAATTTTCTATTAATCTTTTAAGATCTTGTTCTTTTTCATTTTCTCTAATCTTTTTATTTTCATTTTGGTGAGCTATTCTTTCGACAGCTTCTTCATAAGTTTCTAATTCTAATCCACGAACTACAGTTTTATCTCCTCTTTTTAACTCAAAAGTTTCATTAAAAGGTCTAAAAATAGTTCCTGTTTGAATTGATTGTTTTACATTTACTTCGGCTGGAATTATTTTTGTTTTTGGAGGTGTTTTAACATTTTGAAATTTTGAAGATGTAATTTTTATGGGTGTTCCATATTGTAATTTGGATGGTGTTTTAATTACTTTGGCTGGTTTTCCATAAATTCTATCATTTATTGAAATTGAACTTCTATTTACTTCTTCTTTATATTTTACCTCTAATGATTTTAGTAATTCTTTGTTTTGTTCAACATATTTTAAATATTTTCTTTTTATAAGTCCATGTTTTGCGTTAATACTTTCAATAATTATATCTACATCACAAAATACGGGTACTTTACCACTTAATGCTGTTTCAGATGTTAACATGTACATACTTTCTAAACCATCTCCACCCCAATTAAATTGATAAATGGGACCAGTAAGTGCTCTAATTGATCCATCATGAGCAACTCTAATGTTTTCCAATGCTCTTGTTAATCTTCTTTGAGCTTCTCCAACGGGAGCAGTCATCATATTTGTGTTTATAAGATCACCTCTAGTACCCCATGCTTGAGAAAATACCTCAGAAGGGGTAGAACCATCACTAAAAGAATGAACACAATATCCTCTTTCTTGAACTGGTGCTTCTCTATCTGTTGGTCTAATTGGCATAGTTGGTATAAATCTCCCCCAAGACTCTCTTTCTCTTAATTCTTCGTCTGTTGTATCTTCTCTTGGTAAAAAAATTCCAGAACCTGGTAATATAGGACTAGGTCTATCACCGGCATAAAATTGTTGACCAACAGAACCACCAATTTGAGAAATATTGTGAACACCACCCTTTGCACCACTACCATAATCTGAAACCATCATACCAATTGCATTTTGTCTACCAAAAACAGTTTTCTTTAATCTATCTTCTTTTCTATCTTCAATAAATTGTTCTTCAAATTTACTAATAACATCATTAATTGATTTAATGATTTTATGATATCTTAACAAATCTTGTTTATTTTCTGGAAATGCTCCCATATCTTTTATTTCTGAAAGAACAAATTCAAAAAGTTTTTCTTTCAAAGAATTAATTTTAATTTTATTATTCTTTACCTCAGCTGGAAGGACCGGATATTTTTGACCTTCTTCTGGGAAATATTCAATCAAATTAATTATATTTCCAGCTTTTTCTTTTACTTTTTCGATGAATCTATCAAGATTTGTAAAAAATTCGATTGTGTTTGTATCGATTTTAAACATTTTTGCAATTTTAATAAAGTTATATTCTAGAAAATTTAAAAAATTATATTTCATGTTTAGTGTATTATCTACCTTTTCTCTCATACTCATTTTTGAAATTTCACCACCAAAAATGTTTACACGATCTATAACAGATACAACTTTCATTTCGTGTTTTTCTTTTTCAAAATTTGTACTTGGAATATTTCCAAAATCTCTAATTTGTTCATTAATATCTTCTAAAAATTCAGTCTTCATTCTGCGAATTTCTTCTGTGTTTCCAAAATCTATATCCTCTGGTCCTATAGAATAACCATAAGAATCAAGCCATGCAATTAAAACCCAAGTAGCATCAGTTATAAAATCTGCAGCTCTTTGATCACCATAACGTTTCCAAATATCTTGAACCATAGATCTGGAACTAGTGTCAATGTGGAAACTGCTAACTCTTCCGTTAAGTAAAATACCATTATAAACAGTTAAACCACCATGATTGTAATTAAAATCTGGAGGTAAAATTGAACTAAAAAGAGTTCTTCCAGAAAAAGGATGAAGACCAAATTTTCCAGCTCTTGTTTGTAATTCTAAAATATTAACAGGTGTCTTCATACGTCTTAAGACAGATCCAAAAATAAATTCGTGAACAAGTTCGTCTGATTTTGTCATTAAAAAAGCAGATGTAATACCATCCATAATAATACCAGCAAGTGGTCTATTTTGTTTATCATCAATAATATTTTTAATAGAATGCATTAATTCTCTTACTTCTTTTACAGATTTGGCATCTCTGGGATATAAAAGCATGGCAGCATCACCATCAAAATCTGCATTATGAGTGGTCGTTGATGAAGGATGAAGTTTTATTGTTGATGAACCATCAGTAATGACTCGGACTGTATAACCTAAAAGACTTCCATGATGAATAGTTGGTTGACGATTAAATACAACCATATCACCATCTAATGCCATTCTTTCAACTTCATCTCCTTCTTCAATTGTTACGGCATCTCCTTGAATGATTGGAGTTTTTAGTCCCGATAAATCACCTCTATGTGGGGTGTGACTAACAATTTTACCAGCTTGTAGTAATTTATGAACAAATTTTATATTTGTAGCAGTTACATCAATTGGCATATGAAAAAATCGAGCAATACCTTCAGGAACACCGATTTCTCCAAATTCAATATCAATACTTGGACTTAATACAGCTCTTGCGCTGTAATTTACTCTTTTACCCTGAATTGCTTTTCTAAAAAGACCTTTTTTACTTTTAATTCTTTGAATAATATCAATAAATTCATCAAATTCAACTCTTTTTTTCTTTGGACCACTAATTAATTCAGAAATACATTCATATAAAGATGTATGATCTGGTAATTTTCCTATTTCCGAATCATCAAATTGTGAATTTCTAATATTATTACTATAATTTACAATTTGACAATATTTATGTGTTAGTTGATCTTGTTTAATTTTCCCATGAGCATGAACTGCTGGTCTAGCAATTGGTGGAATGACAATTAATACAGTTATTACTAAATCACGAGGATGTGTACTTTTATTAAAACCTAAAGCTTTAGAATCTTCATCGCTAATTGCATCTAATGTTTTACGAATATCCTGTGGTCCAATTATAATACCATCTGTTCTTGTAAAATAATTTTTATCCTTGGAAGCCTTTAAATCAATTATTGGATTTGGATTCGGTCCTTGGGATTTTTTCATTTTGGACATGCATTTTTCTTCAACACATGGTGTACTTTTACACGCTTTTGAATATTCAGAAAGATAACTCCACCCTGACATTCTTTTTAATTCAGGTTTATCATGTTCTACTTCTTCTTTTTTCCTTAAAAGATGTCCACAATTATGACAAACACAACCAAGAATAGCAACGATATCACGATAAAAGAGACGATGAATAATTGGTATAGGTAAAGTAATTTTTCCAGGATGTCCAGGACAATGAACTTGATGACATCTAATACAACAAGAATCTCCATCTGTAACACCCATTTGAGTATCATTAACTCCACCTGTGACAGATGGATCATCAGTTGCTTTGTTGACCTCCACTACTGCTATTTTTCTAATATAAGCTTCACTCATTGTAGAAATTATAACTTTATCTGGATCAAAATCTAATAAACTTTCAATGTGATCACCCACTCTTAAAAGAGTTTTCCTAGAACCACCTTCAGGTTTTAATTCTTCTCTTTTTTCTTCTTCATCAAACCCTTGAAAATCTAAAAGTATTGTTTTAAGAGGATCTTCTTTTCTTTTTTTTTGTTCTTCAAATTCTTTCTTTTTTATTGTCCTATGTTTATTATTGTTTATTGGTTTCTTTGGAACCGTTTTAACCTCGTTTTCATTAGACCAATTTACTTTTTTGTTGATCCATGAAGACATGTCCTTTTATAACTGAGGTAAAACACTATTATTAGCGATACAAAAAAATTTTGATTAAAATAACGAGAACATAATATCAAATGGAAAGTTCATTCAAAAATCAAACATTTAATAAAAAAAATTATACCAATAATCTTGCCATTCAAAATAAATCAACTACAACTAGTTTAAAATTTGGTGTCATATATTTATACACAGAAGGAAAAGCACCCAGAAAATGGTTACTAGATTCTGAAATATCAAATGAAATAATCGAATTTGAATTATTTTATGAGCCATTAATTAGAGAATGGTTTACTAAATCATCTTGGTGGAATAAGGAATGGATCATGAATGAAATTCATTCTTTTATTCCAATTTGGGATAAAAGAATATCTAGTTCTATTAACAGTCTTATTATGAATCAACAAAATGAACCTATATCTTTTTTACAAATTAAAATACCAAAAAGAATACATAAATCTTTAACTAGAGCTAGACAATTTGTCACAAAAAATTGCGATCACATTCCTTTTACTCATTATTGTCAAATGCAAGGTAATATGGCAATATTAAATGTTGAAATATGTTATTATATTGTAATAGGACATGAAAGATTTAAAAATATGGAAAACAATAAAATAGAACCTACACAAATTTACATTGAAGAAGTTAAAAGAAATAGAATTTTTTGGAATCAAACTTTATATCCTGCCATAAATCTCTTTATTTCTTAAAAAGTATATAATTGTACTAATTAAAATATTTATTGAAGTAATCCATTTTATTTTAATACTTGAATTTTTTTAAAAAATTTTTATTAAAATATATTACTGCTCAAACAATAACTCGCCTACACAATTAACCACTTTATTAACCATTTTATTCATTTTTGTTAACACCATACAAAATAAAGTTATTTTTCAAAATTGTTTATAGATTGATTTTTTTTTAAAATTTTTTTAAAAAAAATTATTTATTTATTTTTTCATCCAACTGGAAAGCATCTGTAAATCTTCTTCTTCATTTTCTTCAATTTTTTTAGGCTTTTGGTTTGAGTTAACATGTTGTTGTTTAGGTGGTGTCTTTGTGTATTTTTGTTGGGTTTTTTGGAACCCGTGTGTATCTTGTTGTGAATTGTATTGTTTATTATTGTAATTCACGTTATTTGTTGTTTTTATTTGTGGAGTTTTATTATATTGTTGTTTGTAATTCACATTGTTGTTAGTAGTGTGAGTTGTTGTAATCTTCACAGTTGTTGTAATTTTTACAGTCGTTTGTATGGGTTGTGGTGGTTTGTTATTAGTGGCAGGTGATGGATTTGGTCTCCATCTGTCTGACTGTGATCTATTTTTATCAACAAATACTTCTTTTTCAAACAAGAGTTTTCCTTTGAAATATTTCTCTGGAATTGCACAAATATTTCTAGAATCTGTTCGAGATGTAATCATCAAATTGTACTCCTTTCCCCTGTTCATACATCTATCATAAACACCTGATTTTGACAAAGATGGTATAAAGGAAACGCTCTTGTTATCTTTAACATATTGATAATTAAAAAGCATCAACTTTGCCAAAATAGCTCCGTCACTCCCTGGTGAATACGTCACAAAGAAAGATCCAGTCTTTTTGTTTGGATCAACAGAGTACTCTAAAATGGGATAAGAGATAGATTTGGAAAATCTAGAAAAAACTTTTCTCAATTCAAACAAGTCAGCCCATGTGGGTATTTGTGCAAAAATTCTACTGTGGTCATGTCCTTCAAATTCTTCCTTTCTTATTTTTGCAAACCCATCTTCACACTCAATTTTGAATTTTTCTTCATCAACTCCCTTCCCATACAAGATAGAAATAGGTTTCAACTTTCTTTCAAGCATTTTTGGTTCATCTTTCTTTTTCTCTTCAACAGCATCAGCCCAATTAAAACTAAATGGGTTAACCATATCACCCCATCCAGTAATCTCTTTTTCTTCCTCCTCTTCCTCCTCTTCCCAAGCCTCTGGAACCCATTTAGGATCTTGATACCTTTCAATACGCTCTGAACCATCTGGATTTTTACCCATAAAAACCTGAGCAAAACCAGGATCTTCAAAAAAGACAAAGCAAAGTCCTTTTGGAGAAGTTTTCTTTTTAATTTTATCAAAAACAGTAGCATAGTTGATAAAGAAAAAGTTACTAGTGAAAGTGAACTCACCAGAATATGTAGCAAAGTCAATTCCACGACTTATGCAATCCTCAACTTCTGATTTTAGAAGATTTTTTGTCTTCAAAATCAAAATGTTGGGTAAGTCAAACCTGACATGTGTTTTCAAATCAACAAATGTCAAAGGTTTAACAATCTCTTCTATGACTTCAGAAGTCTCAGAAAGAGAATTAACATTATTTTCAGATTGATTAATATCCATTTGAAATAGTATTGTTATGTATGTTTTTTTATTTTCTTGGATACATTTTTTTTTATAATCAGTTTTAAGATTTTTTTGACATATATTAATTTTTTTATTTTAAATAATAAAAATTGTAAAAACTCAAATCTTCAAAAAAATAACTCTTTCTGTAAGAAAATCCTCTATCCAAGTTATATCCTGATCAAAACATTCTACCAGTACGCTATTAGTATCTCCATATAAAATTCTTACAGTGCGAATATTATCAAGTTTAATACCCTTTATGGGAAGTATTTATCGCTTTCTGAAAATATCTGGATGTTTAATAATATAATTAAATGGTGGAAGAGGAGGTTTCACATCTCTATTTCCTACAATACTTATTATATTACCTACTGACGAAAAACGTGATTAGTAAGAGGAAATGGTGTATTAAAGTTGAATCTTGTTTTTATTGGTTTAGTAATATTCTGATGAGAATAGTCTTTTACTGACAATTTTTTTCTTTCACTGATCGTCTTATAAAAACACTAGAAATAATTTTTAAAAAAGTGAATATAATGAATGTGATGACAATTAAATTTTTTTACGAAATGTAAATTATTTTTTTTATAATTTAATTATAAAAATGAATCAAAATGTAACTTTTTTTATAATTGTTTTCTCAAGTTTATTATTCATATATATATATTTTTATAATAAAAAAACATCTGATAGTATTGTATCCAAAAAAGATGAAGAAAATAAATTATACAAAAAAGAAAAAACACTTCATATTGCTCATGTTCACATTAAAAATGACTTAAATGGTTTTAAATTCATAAATAAAGAGAAATTTCCGTTTGATTGTATTATTCATAACTATCAAATGGCAAATTACGATGAATTACCAAAATTTTTAGAAACAATTTATAGTTGGAAAATTCGCCATTTTGTTGGATTTAATGACTCAGAAATGATAAAAGTTTCCCTAGATTTCTTTAAAAATCATCCTGATGTTATTTTAATTTCATCAGGAAATAATTTCCAATTTCCAAATTTACCAAATAATATTTGGAATTTAGCTCTTCCAATTTCAAGTTATATTCACAGTATAAAAAAATATTATCATAATAAGGGCGATTCTTATTCAGCAAAATTTACCAATTGGATTTTTTTATATCAAAAGGATAATTTTTGGGCTAAATCATTCTTAAAGGAAATAAATAATATTTCTAAAATTTCATCTAAAGAATTTGACCCATATGATCCTGATTGGACTGATTTGGATAAATTCATTAATTTAAATATTAGTAATAATTTATTAATTTTAGAAAAACACAAAGAATATCTTTCAACAATTATTGACAGATATAATCATCTAAATATACACTTTATAGATGAATCTAAAGAAAAATTAACTTATCAAAAGAGAGGGAGGAGTGTATTTTGCATTAAGCAACAAATAGATAAAAACGATGATCCTTTTATTTTAAATTTGCATGACAGTATAATAATTTTATACAAATCTTTTGAAAATAATGTGAAAGTGAGCGACGTTGAATTGAACGGATTGAGTGGAAAAATCCAATTCGATAAAGAAACACATTTTAGAAAAAATCCAAAAGTAAAAATATATGAGATAAATACGTGAAAAATATTATTTTTCTGCGGCTCAAAAAATAAAATGTTATTCATTATTTTGGTCAAAAAGTAAAATATTATTTATTGAGTTGGTCAAAAAGTAAGATATAAACTTTAAAACTAAAAAATAAAAATAAAATAAAATACAAATTTAAATAATGACTATCAGAAAAAATTGTGATTTTTTAAATTGTAACTCAGGTGCAATAAATGGTTATAATAAATGTATAAAACATGGAG
>Ga0315284_10003100_pt1 | contig 23666 bp, 40 predicted proteins | sample YL17G09_16_MG_FD_203696 | JGI IMG/M metagenome (GOLD analysis project Ga0315284, IMG submission 203696) | Sediment microbial communities from Yellowstone Lake, YNP, Wyoming, USA - YL17G09_16 | ecosystem: Environmental > Aquatic > Freshwater > Lake > Sediment | place: USA: Wyoming | collected...
TTGCCTGCCGCTTGGCGTCGGCGTACGAGCCGTGGATGAAGTGAGGCTTAGGGTCGTCGTCATACTGGAATGCCCATCCGCCCGTGCCTCTCGGCTTCTTCCCGTGGCTCCACTCAAAGCGCTCGGTGTGGACGGTAGGCTTGAAGTGACCGCCCTGGGGGTTGTGCGAGTGCCCTGGGTTCTCCTCGGTTTGGTGCTTCTTTATGGGGCCGACCCGACCGCGAGTATCCTCCTGAATGGTCTTAGGCATCGTGCGCGGAGGAACGTCTATACCAACGTCCTCTGCCACGGACTTCGGAGGAGGGAAGCGCCCAGGGTAATCCTGAACATTCTTCCGTGGCGTCCTCGGCTTCCGGCTTACCGGAGCGTGTGGCGGGCCACCGTGTGGGTGTGGGCCGTGCTCCTGCGGTGCCTCGTGCTTGTTCATCGGGCGGCGGGATGGTCGAGGCACAGGTGGCCGATCAACATCGGAACTTGGCCCTGGGGGGGCTCTTCGACTCGGACTAGCCGACGGGTTCCTCGTTGGAGTCTTGCCCTGGCGCGCCGCCCATGCGGCGTCAGACCTGACTCCCTCTTTCTGATCGTGCGCCTGCCAGCTCTCTCGATTCTCCAGCGCATCCGTCGCGCCGCGCAAGGCGGCCTGTGCCTTAGCAAAGACAGGACTCATCTTCTCGGCCTTGTCCGTCGGCGTTTGGTAGATTCGTGCATCACTTTTGCGCCCTGGAACCTGAACTGACTGACCCTCTACAGACTGATGCCAGTGGCTACTACGATCTGTGTGGGGTCGGCCTGGAGTCTCGTGCTTCTTAAGGGGCTTATCCTTCACGGGCACCTCAGAAGGCTGGCTCCCCATGGGAGCCTTCCACATGGCCTCACGCCGTTTCGGTTCGCGACGCGCGGTCTTGCCCTTTACCATCCTGTCCTCTTCGCTCTTGGGCCAGGGGTCTTCGTCGGAGTCCTCCGCCCACGAGTCAGTAGAGGGGCCTTCCTCTTCCTCTTGTATCTCTGCAAAAGCCGCGCGAGCCTCCTCAGCAGTCTTGAAGGCCTCGAAGTCAACAAAGCCTTGGTTATCCTCGGTCAGGATGGCATGCGGCGCTCCCTTGATCCCCGTATCGGTCATTAGGCCATACCAACTACCACCCGTCTCGTGACTGCCGCACTCTTCGTCAGGGCCGCCCTCGAGGGACATCTGGTGAAGCTTCTCCCCTATGGCCCCACTTGACTCAAACTTGCCAGGGTGTCGCTCCTCGGTCTTACCCTTGCCCTTGTGCGGGTCATGAGAGTGCTCAGGGTTTTCCTCGGTCTCGTGCTTGTCCAACGCCCGAACCGACTTCTTCAGCATAGACAGCGCCTTGACCAGCGCCGCCGTATCCGGCAGTTCTGCTCCGTCCTCGGTCTTGCCGACGACTTCCCGTAGGAAGATGTCGAGGGCCTCATTCAGCTTTGCGCCCTTGGCTAGGCCAGGCATCTGGTAGATGGCCGCGCCGGTCACGGCGTAGTAGGAGCCACCGTCGCGCCCCCACAACTCGCAGTAGTAGGCCCCGTTATCGGCAGACACGAGGTGGACGATGCCGCCTTCTGCGCCCTTGGACAAGCTGGGCCACCGAGAAGTCGTGCTGAGCATGATACCCATAGGCTGCACCGCCTTGGCTAGCCGACTCAGAAACGCCTTGTTCATGGTAATATCCTCCAATGCTTACGTCTTAACTGCCCCTATTTTACCAGACAGAGCCGCCCTGCGCCACCCCTACGGGCTCTACTCGATCCTAATCTGCGAACCTAGCCGCTGCTTCAGACCCCGCGTGATGGTCTTGATGACCTCTCGCTTCGCGGGCCGGACGTAGGGCTGGGCCTTCTCGCGCTTGCAGTGGCGCTCGTGCGCGTGCCTGGCATGCGGCTTCACAAAGGTCTTCTGATCCCCGATATCGAGGGGATTCTTGCTGATCCGGAAGTAGCCGCGCCGGAGGACACGGCTCCTGAAGTGCCCGCGCGTCCACTGGTGCTGCCACACCTTGCGGCGGTGGGCGACCTTCCGCAGGTGCCCCTTGACCCTGTGATAGCGAACGTGCTCGACGTGTGCGCGCATCCCATACTCTCGTCGGCGCGCATACGGCACCTCATAGATCAGGATGAAGCCGTTAGGCAGCAGGGTCAGCTTGCCGCTTCGCCGCAGTTTTCCAGAAAGGTAGGGCGCTAGCTGCACGGAGCGGTAGTACATCTGCTTGCCGATCTCATGCAGCAACGAGGTCATGTCCTTCGTCACGGCAACTTGCAGCTTCGCCCCGATCGGCCCGAGTGAGCGCGCCATTATACCTCCCGCGCCCAGGACGGCAGCCGATCATCGTCAGCCGCCAAAAACAGAAAGGCGTTGACGCCCGCCAGTGCCTTGAGCTGTTCCGGTGCCCCCTCCTTGCGCCGGTGAATGGCGGCCACGAGGTCGCGCCGGTGCTTCTCTGCCGCAAAGATGTGTGCCGGAATGTCCCAGCGTGGAGGGCAATCGGCGCTCCCGTGTTTGGGATCAGCGCTCAGGGCACGCCAACGACGAAGGTAGCCCCAGTAGGCCAGTTGATCCTCAGGCGTCAGCTTAACGACGGCACCGGCCAGGATGTCTTCAGCTTCGTGAACACAGCCCTTGCCGGTCTCCTCATCGTCTGCTGCGGGGTCGCCGTCGTAAACGTCATCCACCATTCTTGTCCTGCGTCTTCTGGTGCGCCTTATAGGCCTTGAACCACCAATGGGTGACTATCGCCGCTGCCAGCAGCGCGGGCCAAACGTGCCACCCGAGTGATGTCCATGTGTGTGCATGGAATGCGTGAGAGAACAGGCCGTGCCAGCCCCAGGCCTCTCCGTGCTCTAGCACGTGGTCGTAGAGCGCGATCCCCATCCCGCCAAACCCGATGATGCCACCGAAAACCGCGATCACTAGCTCCAGCCAGGGCCGCTGCTTAGATCTGAGCAGCCATAGCAACGCGGCAACTAGCACAATGGTGCAACCCGCAAAAGTGGGCGTCATCGCCCGCTTGCTCCACTTCTCTTTGTCCACGTGAGTAGATACTCCTTGCCCCCTTTGCTGTGCTACCATCTTAAGGCTCTGGCGGCTCTTGCGGAAGGTCTCCCTCCTCCGGACGGCCAATAGTCACGACCACGCAGGGTGGGCCATCAGTGTAGGTTTTGCGGACGCGGCCATCCACAATCCGGCAGTCGTCTGCCCATGCGATAGCGTTCCCCGCGTCCCCCGCAGCCCTGGCCAGCTTATCCCAGTCAGGCTTGTTGGTGAACCACGTGTCATGCTTCCGGCTTTTCGGCCTCGTGAAGTAGAATACCATATCGACGGAAACAGGGCCGTCTAGCGGGAAGGTCTCCCGATCCAGGGCCTCCGCCATCACTTGTGAAACGAGCCGAACCCACTGAGTAGTGGAGTCCGGCTCCTTGGAAACGGGGTAGGGCTTGCGCCCTTCTCTATTCGCCTTGGCCCACGCCGCGTCGGTGATAAAGGTAGTCTTCGATCCCTTCGGGCGCGGACGCCCGTAGATCACGATGCGGGCCAGGACTTGCACGGGCTACTCCGGATCGGGCGCAGGTTCGGGCCATTCCCAGTCGCCCGCAGCGCCCTCGATCGAGTGGAGGTAGCGCCTCTGTTCCTGAGGGGTGGCGTTGCGCAGGTTCACATCGTAACGGAACGTGCGGCCCCACACGGGGTGGACACCGAAGAATAGCCAGCAAGGGTCACTACCGGTGGCCATCTTGCTGATACTGAACTCGTCCGGCCCCTTGCTGCTGCCCGTCATCAGGATGGCTCCCGACGCTGCCTGCATGTCGGCCACGGTGTGGAAGTTGCCAACGCAGAAGTATTCGAAGTCCAGGTCGAGCCGCTTGACCAGGTCGAGCAGATTCAGCCGCGCACGGTTGATGCCGTAGTAGGGTATCTGGTTCCACATGGAGATCGTGTCGCCGTGCGTGAACAGGAACCGGTGGCCCTTGATGTCCACGATCTTGAAAAAGGACTCCGGCACCGTGACACGGACGTTCGGGATGTCCCGCGTCATCACACTGACCAGGTGGTAGGCGATGGTGTCAAAGTTGTCCGCCTTCTCCTTGTGAACGGGCTTCGGCCACATGCGCGGGTGGTTCCCAGGCAGGCCGATGAACTCCACCTCGTTAAAGAACCTGGCCAGGTCGCGCAGGCCACATGCCAGTAGCCGTGCCGCGCCGACGGTCTGCTTCGTCGTGTAGAGTTCGTTGGTGCGCGAAAGCTCGCCGTGGATGTTGCCGCTGATGTTGTCACCGACGTCCACCAGCCACAGCTTGTCGAAGTGCACGCCCTTGTGGTGCCGGATCGCCAGGTTGATCACGGAGTCGATGTAATCCTGAAACCGTGCCTGGGCCATCGCGATGTCGTAGCGTCCCAGCCCGTGGGTTGCCGCCTCATCGATCACCTCTCCGAGGTGGAGGCAGGAGATGAATGCAACAGCGTCCTGTGGCTGGTGCCGTGGGTCGATCGGAGGAATCTCCAGTGACCTCGGCGCGGGCGGTAGCGCCGCGATCTCGGCCCCGAACATGTCGTAGATGCGCCCAAAGTATGCCTGGTCGTCCAGCGCGATATCGTAGCGGTGCTTGAGCGCCCGCAGGCGCTCTTCTAGGTCGCGTATCTTCCGGTCGCGCTTGACTACCTCGACGTCGATGTCGTCGTCCATCAGCTCAAGAGGGTCATCGTCCTCCTCTTCGGGGTCGTAGGACTCGCTCAAGATAGGCGGGCCTTCCGGCTCCAGCGCAAAGTCGCCCCCCACTGCCTCGCCAAAGAACGAGGTCTGCTCGGAAGGGGGCCTGTAGGACTCGGCCTCAGAGTGGGGAATCCGCCCATTGTTGTAGAGGATCAGGTGGATCGCATTGATGGTAGGACGGGTGTCCGCCGGTAGGACAGGGATCAGCTCTTGCTGGATTTGCTGGCAGCTTGCCCAGCCACGCTCGTTGACGAGCTGGGTCGCGCGCTTGATGATCCAGGCCTTGACGCGCTGGTAGTCTTCGTAGGAGAGACCTTCCGAGAGGGTCTTGAAGTGTTGCGGCATGGTGCCGTATCCTCCTTATCTAGCGCCTTCCGGAGCCGCAGCTCCATGACAGACAAGCGCTCTAGCATTGCCGCCCCCTGCGCGGGAGTGAGATGGTCGACATCCACCCACCCGTAGGGGCTTTTCCCTGTTAAGTCGATTATAGCACGCTGAAGCGATCTAATCTCCAGGCTTTCGCGTGCGGTTATGAACTCATACTCGTCGTTAAGCATAGCGATCCTGGAGACGCCGGAAAACGATGGCTAGCGCCCACTTCGCATTCTCCCGCTTGCTTTGTAGGTAGGGCAGAAGTGCAGCAAGCCGATCAGTCGCCCACAAGCCACAGGGTCGCGTTGCTCGCGCCGGAAAAGTCCAGCGGACGCGGCCTCCCATCGCGCCCAGCCACTCGATGATGCGGGGATCGCTGTTGGAAATATGAATTTCGATATGGGCCTGTTTGCTGCGGCGCTTCGGCGGGCCGACCCAGATTGTGCCCTCCCCATCCATCAGTCCGGCAAGATAAGCCAGGGCCGCTGGTGACTCCGGCAGCCGCAGCGTCGACGGTAGGGGCTTCGGCCCCGCGCTAGCCATTTGTCGCCATCCCCAACTGACGGGTGATCTCCTTGCGGAGGGCCGACAGCTTCGCCTCCCACAGATCGCACAGGGCGTTCGCCTCTTTACTCTTCAGCCCGACCCTATCGGCCAAAACGCGTACTGCCTTGCCGCGCCCCTGGGCATCCTGAGTAAACTCTGCCATATACAATAGGAACTGTGACCAAAGTTCTGGGTCTTTGTATACGCCAGAAAACTTGACGGGCCGCAGACAACGCCGCATGGCAATCGCAGGCTGGTATCCACAAAAGCCATTGTCGATCGCCGCCAGGTGCCCGTCATGAGTCACGAACCAGTTACCTTCGTGCCGGTCGGTGTTGCCCACCAGGAAGTCCAGCACCACGATAGCCGCCAGGTCGCGCACTAGGGATGCATTGCCGTGGAAGTAGCCGTGTATCCCATCAACTCGTCCCGCCGAAACGCCGTCCACGCGGCGCATCATGGAACCGATTCCCTTGCCCAGGTCGACCAGCCGCACCTCTGGCACAACGCCAGGGAACAGCAACTGTGCGACCTCGTAAGCGAACAGCTCGTCACGCTCTTCTTGGACGCCAACCTTGTAGAACCACTCGCTCCCATCGATCATCCGCACCAAGAAGGTGTTTTCGCTATGGATACCGCCGCGAATTCCGGCCTCATCGACCGGCTTCATGTCCTTGACATCCCGCGCGGTATACCGGACGGGCCGCGCCTTCTGGATAATGACATTCTCAGCGCTGATGCTGATGCTCTGGTCAGGTAGCGAGTAAACGTTCCGACGGGTCTGAATCTCGAATTCGCCCTCGGTGTCCTGAAAGACGTTAGCCTCCTGCCGCCCGCCCACCTCTTCGATGTGGTGCATCGGCACGATGTCGTCAGGCCTAATCTTGCGCTTCGGTTTCTTGGCCATTAGCTGTTATCCCATACCGTCCGGCCAGCGTGGAGGTTCAAGATGCTGTAAGCGGCGTCCGCCGCGTTTGTTACCTCCATCTGGAAGATGCAGAAGTTGGCCGTGGCCAGCCCTGTAGGGCCGGTGTGAATTGTGCCGATAGCGACGCCGTCTATCCAGAAGTCAACGTGAGCGTCGCCATTGTTGATCAACAAGAACTGATGTGTTGAAAATCCCTGCACGTTACCGAGGGCAAGCGTCCAGAAGTTCACACCGTCATGGGCGAATCCCGTAACCGCTGTTACGTATCCTGGCCCTACGCCAGGAGGCCCGAAGCTGACTCCGATTGCCTTGTCAGTAGGAACGCCGAATACGTTGCTGTGATCCTTACCTAGCGTAAAGCGGCGATCTCCGTTGGCCGACCCCTCGCAAGGGGTCAGGAGTAGATTTATCAGAAAACGCCTGTCCCAGTCGATCATCGACCGGATGACGCCCATCTGCCATCCTGCAAACCGTTCATGGCGGACAAGGCACGCGCCGTTTGCCACGTTGCTTGAGGAGATGTCTAAAATGTGCTGTGTGTTGTAGCGGACAGAGCCACTACCGTGGAGGTGGGAAACCCATGTGCCAGCAATGTCGAATTCGTATTCGTGATAAAGCTGTTCCCGAGCTAGGGTCTCAACGAAATTGCGCCAGTCGCTAGCCAGGTCGGTCTGTAGGAGGCTGCGGAAGGAGGGCTTAGCTGGTGGGTTTCCGGCGGTAGGGCCAGCAAAAGCCAAGGACGCTGCCTGTGCGTCGAGGTCTAGCTGTTGGGCGGCAAGAGCCATAAGGTTTGCGCCGAGATCTGCTTGTAGAGTTACCGCCGCGTGGTGGGGCGCGCCGTCACCTATCGCCGTGTGCGCAGCGGGGGTCATGTAGATATGGTCAAAGGCCGACGCGTCTATCCCTACTGAGATGTGGCTAGCGGTTGCGCCTGCAACAATGATGCGCCCTACGGAGGCATTTGGAACGCCGCCATTGGCGTTGATGTAGACTTTAATGACAAGCCGCTCATTAGCCGCAAAGGGCTGATCGGCGGCAAGAACCGCGTGGGCATCAAGCTCTTGCTCATTGGCGGTCAGCAAGTTCGTTAGCTCCGTGGTAGCAAATGCCGCGCCATCTACGCCCCCAGCAGACCGCACGTGGAAGGTGCAATATACTCGAAGGTTGCGCCCGCCGCTGACACGTAGGGCGTGAACGTGGAAGTCTATCAGCCCCGTGACGAAGTTAGCCGGAGTTTCCGCAACTGAGGACACGCCAGTATAGATAAGCGTATTCCCGTCGCCGCCAATCGCGCCGGTAGTGAAGTTTGTAGCTGTGGACAGCGAGTGATCGCTTTGTATGATGTAGTAGGGCGCGCCGAGATCAGACAGATCAGGATAAAGAAAGAAGTTTGCTATTGCCCCTATGAGGTTGATGACCCACTCCTCTGTGGCAAAATCAGTCGGAATGTCAGCCGCAACCAGCGCCCTGAATGTCGGTTTTGCCACCGCGCCCGCTGCGGGGCCAGCAAAGAATAGGTTAGGATTCTGTGTATTCAGATCGAGTTGCTGCCCTAGAATAGCCAGAAGGTTTAAGCTAAGGTCAGCATGGAAGGTCACCTCAGGATGGTTCGGCACGGGAACTATCCCGCCGTCTTCCCCGTCAATCCCTGGCGGCCCGATAATCGTCAGACCAGGCCCGCCATCGGCTCCAGCAGGCCCTGGGATAGTTAGACCAGGTTCTCCCTCATCACCCTCGAGCCCTGGGATCGTTAATCCAGATTCTCCCTTTTCGCCTCTAGACCCTGGAATTGTTAGACCAGGCTCACCCTCATCGCCCTCTAGCCCTGGTATGGTTACACCTGGTTCGCCCTTCGCTCCTGGTAGCCCTGGAATTGTTAGACCAGGCTCGCCTTCCTCACCCTCAAGCCCTGGGATTGATAGGCCAGGCGTGCCGCCGCCACCGCCGCCCTCTACCGCGCCGGAATCGATAAGCACCAGGTTCAAGTCCCAGAACTTATCAAAGTTGATGTATATGAACTCGGGGGCTTCCTTGATGCAGAACAGCAACGGCAAACTGCCCACACCCGTGCCGCCGTGCACCCACTGCAGGCGGCTCATGTGTAGGTGTTCGAGCAGTGCGTTATCGACAGGCACCAAGGGCATTTGACGGCCTCCGCCGATCTAGACTACTACGGAATCTCCCATGATGGTGATGGTAAGGCCGAGCCCGCTCGCGCCGCCAACAAGGAAGGTCGTGCTTGTGAGCTTCAGCATCCCATACCAGTCAAATGAGTCGTTGGCTGCAATGCTCTTGTTAAACCACAACTCCGTGCCCGCCACGTTTGCGCCGGTAGCTCCGAGAAATATCCTGAAGGTAATCGGCGCGGCGGTCACGTTGGTGATGTGGATATGCCTGACCACATCGTAGACCAGCGCCGACGCGGGAACGTAGATGTTCGTCGTGTAGACGGCGGTTATGGCGGCTGGCCCATACAGTGTCTTGACTATCATGCTCTTTCCCTCCTGCTAACTAAAATAGGCCACCGCCTTGTGGCAAGCCGCCCTCCTGTCCGCCGCCGCCCTGTCCGCCGCCTGGTGGCTGCATGCCCGCCTTTTGCTGCTCCTCCATGGAGAGCACCTTGCCGCTGTATGTGAACGTCTCCGTGTCAGGATCATACTCAACACCGAAGCCGATCATGGCCATCGTCTGTGCGAACATGCCCTTTTGCTGCAGCAAGTTCAGGCGCATAAGCTCGCTCTGCTCTTCCGGCATCGCGAGCTGGAGCTTCCAGTCAGTGATGCCGAACGCGTCCATCAGTGCAGGGAACACCTCGGTGTGGTAACTGCGCTGCGCGCCCTCAACCACACGGCTCATGACGACGAGCTGCTGGCTTTCGCTGTTGAGCCCACCAACGCCCGCCACGCTGCTCATCCAGATCTGGCTGACGCCGTAGAGCCCCGCAACGCGCTCACGAATCTCGTCGCGCACGGGCAGGTAGTTCAACTCGTCCAAGCTATAGGCGAAACGCACGAACTCGGTCTTGCCCTGGCCGGTCTTGCTGTTGACCGCAATCCAGGGGATGTAGTGGGGGTCTTGCTGCATGCGTGCCGCCATCTCTGCCTTGCGGCTTTCTAGGCCCTGCACGTCGTCGGTGACGGTGGCGATGATCCCCTGCGGGACGCGCCGCTCGTAGAAGTAGTCGTAGAGGTAGCGATCCATCCCGATGAGCGTCAGCGCCTTCTCATAGATGCTCAAGATCGGCGGGTAGCCGTATAGCTCGGATGGCGTGTATCGGCTCCAGTGGATCACCTCGTCAGAGGTCAGATAGAGCACCTTGCTCTGCGCGGAGCCGTAGCCACCTTGCAGGTATTGCTCATTGTACTTATACCACACGGGGAAGGTATGTAGGCCACAGTCAGGACACGTGCCCTTCCACTCGTATTCCCATCCCTCACTCGCCGGAACCTCCAAAAGATTGTCGCGGTGGAGCAAGCAGATGTGGTGGCGCTGGCCAGGGATACCGCGCTGGTCGAGGTCATACTCCACCAGCACAGGGTCTAGCCGGAAGATCTGGCGTGGCTCGCTGCGCAGCTTGTAGCTGCCGTCCTCCTGCGGGATGCCGTAGTAGTCCTTGGAGACAAGGATGAACGCGTCGTCGACGACGTTGATATCATCCTCACACTCGCGCAAGACGACCTCCAAGCTCTGGCCGAAGTGGTTACAGCGCCGGAGGAAGCGGTCAAACCTGTCGCGCTGGCTCTCGTCGGGAGCGTCCAGGTCAGGATGAAGTGGATGCCTCTTGCCCTTCTCGTCCACGTCGACGATCAGGTCGCCCTCGTCGTCGCGCAGCGGATCAGCGCACTTGTGATGCAGCTTCTCAGCCTCCGCCTCCGAGAACTCGCGCTTGCAGACGGGGCACTTCCACTCAAAGGCGGGCTCCCATTCCAGCCCGCGTCGGAAGATCTCATTGCGCAAGTGGGTGACCGCCGTGCGCACATCCGCGTTGTTGTTGGCAATCACGTAGAGGTCAAGCAGGTAGCGCCGGTCTGCGATGTATTGGCGCTTGCCCTTGAACCCGTAGTCGTTGATCCCGATCAGGCCGGTAGAGGCCTCCTGCACTGTAGCGCTCTTGAGCATAAGCTGCGCCACAAAGCGCTCCGACACCGACCCGCCGCCGCTCCGATCCATCGAATTCGCGATCGCGGCAAACGTGTCGTGAGCCGGATGCCCCGCAGGAAACGGGTTTGCTCCGGCCTGCACCGCCGGAACAAGGGGCTCCGCCTTACGGAGAATCTCGCCCAGGTTATCTCGTATGCCCATATTTACGTTCCTCTACGATTCAGTTCCTTGATTCTCGCGTAAGCGACAGCCTGCCCCACTTTAGTCAGCGGCCCTACCCGATGACCCTGCCGCGCAATAGGAAACTGCGCCAGGATTTCGGCTTGAGGTCGCCTTGCTGTCATATATGGCACAACCTGGCGAATAAGTGCCTTTGCCTTGTGGCCATAGATCTCATAGAGCCAGCCGCGCCGCTCGTTTGGCCGCATCCGACCCTTCTTCTGCAGCACCGCTCCTGCGCCCGCTATCGCACGACACCGCTCTAGAGAGGCCAAGTCAAGATTGGACACGTGGAGCTGAATGGAAAACCTATGGCGTGGGCTGTTATGAAGCGTTATGCAACCCTCCCCATCAAGGAAGCCCGCCAGCCACGCCAGATCAGTCTCGCTTGCCATTAGTCCAGAAGCCTTGCCCTAATATTCTCCTCGGCAATGAGGAGGCAGGGAATCTCCGTGCCGTCCTCGCCGATGAACGTCCAGCGCCCGCCCATCCACTCCTCGAACAGCACCGTGTCACCCACGTAGATCTCCTCGTCGACGCGCTCCCCTACCGCCAGAACCTTGCCGATGGTGGTGTTCTTAGGCTGAAGCAGAAGAATCCCCTCCGGCGCGGGCCGATCCCACACCTCTTTGATAATCACCCAGTGTCCCCGCAGATCTATCTTGTCAAGGCTCACGCCCGAAGACGTGTAGCCACTCCACTTACCCATTGCTGATCCTCCTTTTAAGCGATTCCTGCCACTCGCGGGCCACCTCGTCCAAGTCGGTTTCGGTTTCCGGTTCCGTTTTCTCTGTGGCCTCGCGGAGCTTGGCTCGGTAGTCCAGAAAGGCCTGAGCCTCGTGCTCCGCACGCCCGTCAGCCAAGCCGAACTCTTTGAGCCGCGCGATGAGCCCGTCCTTGTCTAGGTCAAACCAGTCTGATGCGAGCGACATCCGCGCACCTCTGCGCCCGCGCCCCTCCATGATGAGCTTCGGACGTCCAGGCAGCGGCACCATCTCGCCTCTACTCACGATTCAGAAGACCTCGCGCAAGAAGCTCCAGGCGAACGTTGACAACCACGGGATCATCTGGTGGCTCCATATCGCCGGTGATGGGCTCCCTGTCTAGCTCCAGGTGCCCCGCGCCCAGCTTTGCGTCGACCAGGAAGGGCTCAGTCTCTAGCAACGCGTCTAGCTTGATTGGCAAACCGTAACGATTCCCTGCGACAGTAACCCATTCGATCAGAATGTCAGGCATGATTTAGCTCCCGCAATGCCATCAATGCGACCCCCTGGCCGATCTTCTCCAAAGGACTCAACCGAGACCGTGGAGCACCATCAGGCCTGCCAAGCGGTACCCCTAAGAGCACGTCTGCCTGTGGTGCCTTGATGCAGAGCCATGGCCGCAGCGCTTGTAAAACGTGCTTGGCCTCACGCCCGTTCGACAGCCACGCCCACACAGTCCTTCGATTGTCTGCCCGAGGGTGATTCACAATCACACGACCGCGCCCCCCAACTATCTGCTGAAAGCGCGCGACCGCCGCGTGATCTGTATTGCTCACACTGAAGTGAAACTTGATCTTCACACCATCAGTATCGAGGTTAGCGTTGATACTTCCCTCGCCGTCTGCCAGGCCCGCAGCCCACGCAAGCTCCTCGCCGCGCGTCATCGTTCGGCCTCCCGTCGCATACCCTCCACGACACGGTCGAGCTGTCTCAGATTGCGATCGCGCTCCTCTTCGGGCATGCCCCGTTGCTTCATCCAGCGTGCAAACTGGCCTCGCCTATCGTCTAGGCGCTCAGCCCGCTCTCCCGCCTCACGTCGCCGCTGCTGTTCCGTACTCATAGTTCTAGCCTCCGAAGCAAAGTATACCGCATGAGCGGGCGATTGGTAACCCGTGGCGCAAGAGAAATGGTGAGGGCGAGAGGCCTCGAACCTCTAACCGCCAGCTTAAGAGGCTGGTGCTCTGCCTACTTGAGCTACGCCCCCATATGGAGCTGGTGGGAGGAGTCGAACCCCCAACCCTGCCGTTACGACGGGCACGCTCTACCATTGAGCTACACCAGCGGAGTGGGGGCCAGGAATCGAACCTGGGTCGACTGGGCCACAACCAGCCGCGCTGCCACTACGCCACCCTCACATGGTTCCCCAGGGGAGACTCGAACTCCCGCCGCGCGGCATAGGACACCGCCGCTCTTATCCATCTGAGCTACTGGGGATGGTGCCAGCGGCAGGAGTCGAACCTGCAAACGCCCAGGTTTGGACTGGACAGGTTTTCCAATTACCGTCACGCTGGCTGGCTCCTCGGGAGTGACTCGAACACCCGTCTTTGCGTCCAGGGCGCAACGGCCTACCTCTAGCCGACCGAGGAATGGAGCGGGAGACAGGAATCGAACCCGCATGTCCTGCTTGGAGGGCAGGGGCTCTGCCATTGAGCTACTCCCGCATGATACTGACGTCACTTGATCCATCGGGATAGTCAATAACGATGCGCACGCAGTAGCCACCGATGTCCTTCCAGGGGCAGATAGAGACGTCCGCCCCCTTCACAGTCATGCGAATGTAGCTAGCACGGCCCGACAGAACCTTCGTCGCTGCACGCCGTATTACCGTGTCCATGGTATCCGGCGGATTGAAAAAGCTGCCTTTAACGATGCCGCCGCCGCAGCCTACGCATCCTGACATCATGACCTCCGTTTCTTACTGCTCTGAACGGTGTGCTCCGTGTGACCCCATCGGACACGCTTCCAGATGCGCTCGTGGCCGAAATACATGATCACACGAATAGGGAAGTAGCAAAGGCTGACCTCGAGCGCCGTGACAGGATCGCCGGTAAAGAGAAAGGCAACCAGCAACACGGTCACCAGACCGGACGTTTCCCAGGTCGTGCCCTTGACAAAGCTACGTAGTGGGCTGCTCTCCAGGATTACTTTCTGCATTGCCTTCGTTCCACACGGGCTTACGGCCCCAGCCATCCGGCGGAGACAGGAGCCCCATTTCCGTTGTCTTGAGGGTCTGCCAAGCCGCCATCGCAGCGGGGTTGCGCCACACGATCTCCGTGCGCGAGGCCTGTGCCTTCACCGCGCCCTTTCCTTGGAGCTTGCTATTCCGCGTGCGCCCTGCGGTCATGCACGCCGTCTCGAACGTCTCCCGCTGCCACCCGATCGCGTCCAGATTGCGGTAGAGAGGATTGTCATACCCGCTCAGCATCACCATACCTGGGAACTCGTCGAGTGTGATCAGCAGTTCTTCGTGATCCTCCCGCGTCAATTCGTGCTCGTATCCGCCGGACTTGCGCGTCTCCGGCAGGTAAGGGGGATCGCAGTAGATCAGAGTCGTGGGATGGTTGTAGATCTCAAGCACGCGCCGCCAGTCCACGCATTCGATCTGGACGTCTTTGAGACGAGCGCTTGCCTGCGTCAGCAAGCTGCGGGCGCTGACGTAGTTGCCCACAGGAGAAGCTCCGCTTTCGCCGCTCACGCCGAAGCCCCAACTGTTCCCATAGAAGTTCCCGCCAAACGACTGCCGCGCCAAGATGAACCACTTGCGCGCGCGCTCCACAGGCTCCTCCTCGTCTGCCCAGGCCCGAGCCGCGATGTGCTCCTTGCGACTATAGAGCGTCTGGTCTAGTAGTTCGATAAGCAGCTTCGACTGCAGGGGATCGCGCAGCACCCTAAAGAAGTGCACCAGCCCGCCGTCCAGGTCGTTGTAGACCTCGATCACGGCCTTTTGTTTGGCGAAGAGCAGTGACGCCCCCCCACCGAATACCTCCACATACTCGCGATGCGGAGGCATCAGGTCAAGGAGGTGCCCCGCCATGATGCCCTTGCCCCCTAGCCAGGTGATCGGTGACCGTAAGCGTCGTCGTGCCATAGACCTATTATACCCCAGAAACCGGCGCGGGATGTGCGGGTTCTAGAAGAGACCTGGCAGGAAGATCGCGGCCTCTATCCCGATGATGACCGCAATCGCCAAGCGGATGAGAGTCACTCGCCCTGTCGCGTGCGCTTGCGAGGCCGCTTGTCCGGCAACTCGACGTGCGCGCTGTCCTCGCTATCTGGCACGATCACCTCGTCCGCGTTCACCAGTAGCACCCGAAGCGGATCGTCGTCCGTGTTCTCACTGTCCGGCACGGGCTCCAGACGCTCGGTGTAGGTGCCGTCGGGTTGAACGTAGAAGCAAGTGCCGTCATCGAAGGTATAGCGAATGTAGCGCCCAGGAACGCTCTCTACCTCGACCGCGAGCCCGTGTTGCTGCTCCAGCAGAATCACGGTCTTCTCGTCGGGGAAGGGCTCTGGCTCCGTCTCGAACGGTTCCTTCTCCAGCCGCGCTATGTCGTTGGCGATCTGGGTCAGAAGAGGCGAGTGGTATTCCGGCGTCTTGCACGCCGTCTTAAGCTTTGGGGCCTCGTCATTGTTGACCCTAATGACGTAGCCGAAGATGTCACGATAGATGTCCATATGGTATCCTCCTTCTAATTTGGCGGGTGCCGAAGGACTCGAACCCTCAACCTGCGGTTTTGGAGACCGCCGCTCTATCCGGTTGAGCTAGACACCCGTAATTTTCAGGTTTGGTGGGGGTGGGAATCAAACCCACGACCTGGCATACGATCCTGCTCTTACTCACTGAGCTACCCCACCATGGTAGCGGAGGGGGGACTCGAACCCCCGATCCGTGTTTATGAGACACGTGAGATAACCGCTTCTCTACCCCGCATCGTTGTGGCTGGCGCACCAATCCCCAGACCTTCCCGAGCCCTTGGCAGCTAACTGGTGCAGGCGTTTTGCACCCTAGCCGTAGCGACGCGCCGCCTCAGGCCTGCGTCAGCCCTTGTTGTCCTCTAGAAGATCGCCTCCTTCTTAAATGGCCCTAATAGTATACCACACTCTGTGGGCTAGTTTACAGGGTTCTCTCGATCTTCTTCCCGTATGCTTTCCGCATAGCTCCAGAGCAGCCCGACGACTATCAGCGCCAGGACAAGGCCCGCGCCAGTAGCAAGCGCCATCCAGACCAGGTCGTTAGGGCTTGTCCAGCTCATACTACCGTTGCCGGTGTTCGGGAGAGCCCTCGGAAGGTAAGGTGTCATGGGAGTGGCCGTGGGCGCGGGGTAGTAATAGACCGGTGGCGCGGTGGCCGTGGGTGTGTAATCAGGGTAGTGAACCGGCGGCGTCTCTGTGCTCTTCGGCGGCGGGGTGGTCGTGGGCGTGATCGTTGCACTCGGCACCTGGGTGGTAGTAGGCGAGTTTGTGGGTGTGGGGCTTGGCACCGGCGTCGCCGTAATCGTGGGTGTTAGCGTAGCGGTGGGTGTGGCCGTGGGTGTGCTTGTCCAGGGCGGGATCAGAGTGGCCGTGGGCGTGGGTGTGCCAGTAGGTATAGGTGTGGGTGTGTAGCATGTTCCTGTCTCCTCGCAGCTTGGCGTTGGCGTGGGGGTAGGAGTCGGAGTTAGCGTTGGAGTGGCCGTAGGCGTCGCCGTAGGGCTTGTGGTGGGGGTTATCGTTGGGGTCGGCGATGGGCTCGGTGTTGCCGTAGGTATCGGTGACGGAGGCGGAACGCTGTAGATAACGTAATAGCTCACATCCCGACATTTTCCGTCGTCGCTGATGGTGGCCGCTATCAGATAATCGCATAGATCACGTGCGCCGTCCGCCGTCAATTTGCCCGTGTTGCCAGCGCCGGACGAGTTACTTTGCGTGCTTCCTGCCTTGATGCAGAAGCGCGTGCCCACGATAGGAACAAAACCGTTCAGCGCGCTGCCGGTCTCATCCTTGCTTATCCACCCAGCAGGGCAGTGCAGTTCTGAAGGTGGGTCAGCCGCCGCGCCGCCCGTTAGGGCCATCCCTGCCACCATCAGTAAGACCAGGGCGAACGCACCTAGTAGTAGTGTCCTCATTCGTAACCCTCCTCCTTTACTACGGGTGATTCTCTAGTAGGCCGCGTTCACGCCGTATTCTGCCTCGTCTGGAGTGAACCCTTCAAAGAGCAACTGGTCAACGAGTTCCTGACGTGAAAAGGACGAATATTCCAGATACGCCTTAGCTGACTCAACAGCTTCCTCGCGCCAGTTGGCGTTAACCCTATCTACAGCGAAAGTTGCATCTTCAACGGAATAGTCTTCAAAGAGCAACTGGTCGATGAGTCCCTGACGTGAAAAGGCCGAATACCGCAGGTAAGACTCGGCGGACTTAACCGCGTTCTTCTGACCTGATGTCATTGCAGGTGTCGGCTCCTTCGTCGGCACGGCAGCAGGCTTCTCTACCGTAGCAACCGGCGTCTCAACAACCACAGGGGTCTCAACAACCACAGGGGTCTCCGCCGTAGCCGCCGTCGTTGCTACCGTGGTGGCCGGTGTTGCAGTTGGCACGGTTGTGGTTGACTGCTTCGGTGCGGCGATGCCAACGACGACCAGTGCTGCTACCACCAGTCCTGCCGTTAGAAGCTTGTGCGTCCTCATCCATCCGATCAACTTCTTCATTCTGTTCTGCTCCTTTCGTTCGTCGCGCTGTCAAACCGCGCGGCTAGCGTCCGCCGAAAACTCAGTAGAGCCTGCTCCATCGGGGTAGGCTCGTCCATCGCCTCGGCAAAGGTCTCCATGAGTTCTCTGGCGGCAGGCACGCGGGATCGTCCAGGTAACTTCATAAGCGATCTCCTCCTTCTGTATGTAGAGACGTTTCGGGGGGGTCTTGTGTTACAAAGCCCTCTTCGGCAAGTAGCCTCTTGTAGAACTCCGCGAATCCGGCGGTCATGCCACGAGCGATTCGGGGCCAAGCCCATCGGAACAGAACGTCTCGGATTGTGTCCTCCTCTTCCTTGAGAACGTCCGCGTTGATTTCCTTCAGCAGGGGGCCGATGTCCTGGGGCGCGTGTTTCCGTTCCCCGCGCTCTTCCAGGTGCTGGATCGCCTTGCGCCAGCGCGCCTCGGTGTGCAGGCCGCTGATGAGTTGCTGAACGACGTCCTTCCCCTGAGGGTTATCAATACCCCAGGACTCGCGATGGGTTTCCTTGTAGGCCTCTGAGACCATTTTCCCCATGATCGTCTTCTTGTCGCGCCCGTAGAGACCGTAGGCTTTGATGACCACGCCCTCGATCTTGGGGCCGCCCAGGAAGGACTCGCGCTCGAGCAACTGTGTCAGCGCGGCCATAGAGTCCAGCGGGCCGTCCGGTAGGACGGGTGGCCAGGTGCCGCTGTATAGCAAAGGCACGCACTCCAGGCCGAGCCGCTCGCACTCCTCAGCCTTCTTGTCCGGCGCTAGGTAGTCCTCAAGCCCCACGTCGATGTCGAAGATCACCACGTTCTTGACCGGCACGCGGTCATAGAACAGGGCGTTGTGCTTACGCTTGTTTAGCACCTCACCTCTGTATATCCAGCCGTGCAGTAAGGGCAGCTCCCGAACGTTTGCCACCGCCTGCTCGAACATCTTGTCGGGCGCGTCAGATTGGTCTTTGTTCTTACTGCGGCAGGTGAATTCGCCGTCTGCCGTGCGCATGAAGGAAAATTGACTACCGTCTACTTTTTCTTCTACCACCACGTGGCCGGAGAACAGACCCGCCGTCTCCAGCTCTTTATGGCCAAGCGCATAGATCGAGCTGTATGATGGAATCATTGCCCTTCCTCCAACCGCACCCGCGCGGGTGGTAGGCTAGGAACGTCCCTCACTAGGTGGCAATCGCCGTCAATGCATTCCTCGGCCACGCCCGCCTCGAATTCCTGCCTAAGCATCGAGGTCGTGAGAATAATCGTCACGTAGTCTTCGCCTATGAATGACACGTCTATCTTATCAACGTGACACGGCTTAAGCATCGCCAGGATCTCGGCGGGCATCTTTGCCCAGGTTATCATTCCCCTTCTCCCGCCATGTCCGCCTGCAGTTGGGGCCGCCCCGTCCAGGTAATGGGTAGGGGCTTCCGGTAGGCGAAGCTAACCAGGTCGCGTGCCGGTAGCATCTGTGCACCCGCCTCCATCGCCTTTTGTAGCATCCGCCAGCCGAACAGGTCATAGTGTGGGATTCTGTGATTCTGGAACCAGCCGCGCCGTAGGCCGATCGTCCGCGCGAACGTGTGTAGCTCGTCCAGGCTCTCGGATGAGACCAGGTGCGTGCCGTCCGTCATGATCATGTTAGCCACCTTATCAATAGCTCTACACCTATGCAGGTCGGTAGGCAGACCGAAACGCAGATCAGGATCTCCCAGGGGTTAATAACCCTGTGCATACTCGTCTGGCCCCCGCATGATTCCGTTCTCAAGCGGCCTCGGGTAGCGAGTAGGGCCAGCGTAGAGGTAGCCCATGGCCATACACCGACGGAGTTGCTCGTTCCGCTCGATCTCCTTCTCGATGCGCTTGATGTCGTGCTTGATCCTCCAAACGAGGTGCTTGCTCCGCAGTATCCGGTTCCGTATCCGCCGGATGCGGATGCTCAGGGTTGCCTTGTTAGACCTCATAAGTGGCCCTGATCCTTGTGCCACGCGATGCGCTGGGCCACCACGATCTTCTTATGCAGCCACTGTATGCGGCGGTCGCTCTTCCGGATACTGTTCTCCAGCCGCAGCGACCTGTGATGCTCCTTCCGCATCTCTCGGAGGGATGTGGTGATCATCTTGCTCCTAGCCGACTTCATATTCCTTGCGCTCCCAGCTAAGCTCCCGCGAGCACGTAGGACAGGCGGCGTCCGCCTCGTCTAGCTCCCACCACACCCCGCAAAACGTGCAAAAGGCATGCCAGTCAGAGCCGAGGCTGCCCTCGGCGCGCTCGAGAGGGCGCTTGCCGAAATCAAAGCCGGACTTGCACTGTGGATTGGGCTCGGGCGGGGCGTGTGCGCGGGCCTTCCGCCGCGCCGCAGCATCCTTCATCGCAGCGGCATACGCGTCCTTGTTGGCCCTGGGCACCACTGGCTCAGGCCGCTCGCCATCCGCCGTAATCTCAGGCATCGGCACAGTGCCGTCTTCGTTGAACCACCCGTCAAGGTAGGCCTGGTGCATCAACTTCAAGCGCGCCTGGAAGACCTCCTCTTTGTGCTTCGCGGTGCCCTCAACGATGTTGAACACGGTGGCCGCCTCCTTTCCTTCCTACTGATTACGACGCTCGGACGGGGGAAAGTGTTACAACGGATCGTCCGTGCACATCGGAGTGAGGACAACCAGATTCGCCTTCCGCGCCCGCTCGATCATGTCGGCGGTGCCTGGCGTGGGGTACACGCCACGGTAGAACGCGATGCAAACCTCGGGGTGCCCCTCGTCCAGCATTTGCTGGTTGCGCTTGATGCCCGCCGACTTGCCGTGTTGCGCCCAGTTTGCGGGGTAGGGCTCCACGACGTAACCTAGCCGTGATCCCACCATGCCCGCCAGGGTGTCCGCGCCCCGCGCGGCACCGTGGATGATCACGATTTCCTCGCCCTCGTGGCCAACGCTCAACGTGGCCAGATACCGGTAGACGCACTTGTAGTCATCGAAGCCTCTGCTACCGCAAACGAGAACTCTCATTTCCCCTCCTTCTTTGGCGCTGCCTCGCTGCAGTCCTCTAGGCACCGTGGACATTCCCAGTTTCCTGGGGCGTCGTAGCATTCCACCAAGTGGTCGTCGCAACAGGCCGCCCAGCAACGATCGCAGAACGCCACCGCCTGATCCTCGCAGAAGTTGCAGCGCCCGCAGGGGCCTAGTCGAGGCATCGCCCCCTCAGTATAAACGCTGCTAGGGACAGGATACCCACAATTACGAGAACAAGTGGCCAAGCCGCTACAAATGCCGCGAACAGGAGCCAGTCACTCGGCCTAGTATCCACCTCGCCGAACTCGCCCTCGACGTCGCCGAGTAACCATCGGGCCAGCACAGTGATAACCGCCGCGCCGACAATAATGTAGCCCGCGATGCCGAGCCCTGTGGTGATTATCTCAATGGGTGGGGGAAACATACGCCCTTCTCCTTATCTAGCCCCTGTGCGCCGCGTGTGGCCCACACGTCCGGCGTTTGAGGGGCACCGGCGACCGTCCTATCCATGCTCTCAGGGCAGCACCTCGAAGATGTGAAAGACGAGCGCCCCATCCTCGATCTGGAAGGTATCGATATGGATGAGAATCGTCTCGGTGTCGTATGTAAGGGGGTGCCCCGTTCCGGCCAGGCGAAAGCGCCGTCCCACCTCTTGCTGCGTCGGATCGACCAGCGCCCACAGGCATGGGATATCATCCTGAACCTGGATGCACAGAGGCCGAGCCCCTTTTGGCATCATCAGGGTGAAGTCGTCCGCCACGGGGATCGCGTATCTCCAAACCGTCTTTGATACCAGCATGGGTGCCTCCCTACTTCCTGAAATACTCTGCCGGAGGGGCGGTTTCCTCGTCGTCGGGCACGTCCGTCCGCTCGATGCGTAGCCGAACGTAGACCGTCTCACCATCAGTAGGCAGATCATCTATGATCAACCCAGGCTCCCCTACGAACAGCACCCCGCCCATCAGGGGATGGATGAATAGTGGGCCTACATAATCGAGTATCACTTTAGGTTTCACGGCCCCTCCTGTGACGCGCACTCCAGCTCATCTTTGCGCGCGTTTCGGCGCTCGGCGGGTGCTCTTTGGCAAATCCTGGTGCGCCATAGCCTCGAGGATGGGCTTTTGCCCAAGCGCTCAGTATTGCACGTGTTTTCGGAGTGTGGCGGCGACCCCAAAAACTGTTCTTGGTGCCCATCATTGCAGCGCTTGTCCGCGCACGGGTTTCGGCGCTAACAGGAGGGCGGCCCTTCGCAGCAGCGCGCATCCGAGCACGCGTCTCATCCGTGTGTGGGCCATTGTTGCCGATGCCGCCATCAGCAAGATTCAGCAACCGTGCGCCGCCCTCGCGCGTCTGAGCGATCCAGCGGATTTCGGCCTCGTCAAGATCGACGGGGTCTCGCTCTAAGGTGATCATGTTCCAGTTGGTCTTGCATAGCCAGTTGTTGAGGTGGAGGTTGGAGCTGCACGCGTCCTTGTGTGAGGCGCGCCGCTGTTCGGGAACGGAGGTCTGCCCCACATACCGCAATTCCATAATATCCCCGTCTATGAGACCATAGATAGTGTTCATATCGAGGAGTTTCTTTCAAGGAGTGGCGTCTTCGCCATGCGGCTCCTCATTTCCGTCGTATCCGCACCAGCTACACACTCCGCCAGCAACGGCGGGGCCGTAGTTCTCTCGCCCGCACTCGGGGCAGTAGACTAGGTAGAACCGGCCATCAGGCCCATGGAAGTTGGCGCGTCCGGCCTTCTCCCGCCACTCTCTCTGCTTCCACACCGGTGTTGTCATGCCGCTTCCTCCTCCGGCTCCTCTTTCGGCTCCTCTTTCGGTCGGGGCCGCCGGTAGCGCAGGTTATCCGCCCAGGCGCGAGGCCGTCCGCAGTTCAGACAGTGCGCCGAGCGATTGGTGATGTGGTGTCCGCAGTTCGAGCAGACCCAGCTAATCCGGTTTGCTTTCGGTCGGCGTCCGCTTCGCTTGCTCATGGGCCGAAGATCTCCTTCCCGTGCGCACCGGTGACTAGCAAGGTGTCGTTGATCCGATCCACGCTCAGGTCTGGGTCTGTGATCGCAAGCGTGGACACGTGATCGGCGGAGAAGTAACCCCTGGTCAGCATCATCCACTCCACGCCCGCGAAGACGATTCGCGGCGCGTCGACAGGCAGTTTCCGCCAGGAGCCATCTGTGCCGGTATTGATGTCTAGGATTAGCTTCATGACTACCCCCTGGGTTCCATTATGATGTTCATAGATCATACCACACTTTTCGGGGCCTTATGCCCCTTTCGGTAGCGCTCCTGCTGTTCCTGCGCACCGGTCAAGCCGCAAAAGTCACAGACGTCCGACCGCTCCTGCATGATATCAGCAGCCTCGTAAAGCACCGCGCGTCCATCCTTGCGCAGGTTGTCGAGGTATCGCCAGTCCGCGCACACGTCGCAGGAGGTCTGAATTGCACCGCTGTCGACGGTGAAGCGGATCACCACCATCTCCCGTCTGGTCGCAGGCACTCCGCCCGCCGCGCGACTCTCAGTCCTGCCAATCGCGCCGATGTCAGCAGCGCAGCCTTGCTCACCCTGGGGTAATGGTACGTGGCCAGCAGGTCGACGTAGAGCCGCACGAACTCCGGCCCGTGGGCCGCACAAGTGCGGGAGTATGCCCTGTCGATCAGGGCGTGTGTCGTCTCGTGCAAGACGACCCTCTCCGTCCGCGCCCAACGAGGGAGAACGATATCCAAAGAGCCTCCCCTGGGTATCCGGCAACCGCGCCCGTCCCGAAGCTGTGGTGGACAACCTGGCCAGTAGTCGCGCCAGGCCCGCTCCATCACCGCCGCGCATGCCTGCAGGTCGAGTGTTTCCACCGTAGAGCCGCACAGACGATCAAGGGCATTGGCCTCCCATCGGTAGACTCTGGATCGCTGACTGTCTCGCGCTCTCACCGGTAGGTGCCCCCGTTCTCCTCGGCCAGGATTGGCCAGAGTGCCTCAAGACCCTTGAGGTAGTAGGCAATCCGGTAGTCGTTCGAGAGGTGCGGCCCGATGGCCCGCAACAGCGCGTAGACGTTCCGCGTTCGGGTGGTTTCCCAAGCGATCGTGGCTTGGTAGTCCTTGCTCCGGCTTCCTGGTGCCCGCCCGCGCCGTCCGGCACCGAACGCGCATCGCAGAACCAGCCCGATGGTATCCCACGCGTCTGGCCTGCAGATCAGGTGGGGTTCCCGCGCGCCGTTCCGGTGTTCCTCCAGGTAGTAGATCAGCCCGTCCCTATCGAACGCCCGCGCCAACAGGTGCAGGCCTTCCTCGTCGGGCAACTGGAGGGTCAGTGGCTGAAGCTTCGTC
>Ga0315284_10003101_pt1 | contig 23663 bp, 29 predicted proteins | sample YL17G09_16_MG_FD_203696 | JGI IMG/M metagenome (GOLD analysis project Ga0315284, IMG submission 203696) | Sediment microbial communities from Yellowstone Lake, YNP, Wyoming, USA - YL17G09_16 | ecosystem: Environmental > Aquatic > Freshwater > Lake > Sediment | place: USA: Wyoming | collected...
CCAGCAATCAAAATTCAACTAGAAGGTGAATGGATGAGGCTTGGCGTCGACCGGGTGACGATTGATGAGGACGGCGTGGTGCGAAAGACATATCGCGTGCTTCCGTCCGGGGAAGAACCAGCTTGAAGATGGATGAATCAACCTTGCAGAAAGCCGTGATCGAGCTTGCGCAGAGGCACGGCTGGAAGGTGATGCACCCTCTGCCGGGACGCACGAAGAAAGGCTGGAGTACGGCCACGCAGGGAGACGGGAGAGGCTACCCCGACTTGACGCTCGTGCGTGAGCGCCTCATGTGGGTGGAGCTGAAGGCTGAGGGAAAGTACCTCTCGGCGGAGCAGAAGATGTGGCGTGATTGGATCATCGCTGCCGGTGGCGAGTGGCACCTGATCCGCCCTCTGCAATGGTTCGACGGCACCGTTGACAGGGTGCTCGCTGACTTGCTCGGAGAGCCCGGGACGCTGACCGACGCCCTGAGCGCCTGGGATCAGCTAGTCACTCGCTGCGAGGCTGCCGAGGCCGACGCGAAGCAGCTACGGGAGGCGCTGTCCGAAATCGAATGCACCATCGAAGAGGCTGACTACACGGTTCTTGGCGCTAGCGCAGCCGTCCGTATCTCCCGCGCCGCCCTCAAGGAGCAGCCATGAGTAAACGAGAATCGATGCTCGCGTCCCTGCGGCATGGGCCCCTGCCCCCGGACAGCCCGATCAACGAGCTACGCCTGCTGTGGGACTTCGTCGAGATGCACGGACACGGCTTCTCAGCGGAGAACTGGGCGAAAGTTGAGGCAGTTATGACCAGGGTGGCCGGTGTCGTCGTTGCGGCTGACAAGTGGGCGCACGGCTACGAGTCGTGCAGCAGCGCACCGATCGACAAGTACCTGTTCATGGTCGTACGCGGCGAAAGCGAGATTGGCGTTCCCGTCAAGACCGCGTGGGGCACCACAGAGGTCGTGCCGTTCGAGGACGGCCTGACGATCCCGCCCGAAGAGTGGGGGAACTTCGCATGAACACGACGTTTTGGTCACCCACGCATGGGGTCGTAATGACGTACAAAGCCGGTTGCCGCTGCCCCCAATGTCGGGAGGCGCAGCGGGTAGCTACAGCCGAGTACCGGGCCAAGAAACTGCTCCACCGCCAGTGGGCGCTCCTCGCTTCCGCTGACCTGATCGACGGGTACGCCAACGGCAAAGAGTCGTGGGCCGCAATCGAGCTTCGACGGGTCGCAACGGAACTCCGAAGGAAGGGCGAGCGATGAGCACCGAACGCGAATCGCTGTTCGCGGGCGTGGAACAGAAGCTCGCCGCGCTGGAGGACGAGATCATGCTGCTCGTGGACGCGGGCCACCTGACCTTCGCTGACCGCGAGAAGCAGTTGCCCGAGCCGATCCGTCACAAGCTGCTCGCTCTCGGCTCGTCGCTGCACGACTGCGTGTTCTGGGTGCGGAGACGAGCGCAGGAGGACGATCTAGGCCCGAATCCGGGTGACCAGATGTTCTGGGCCGAGGAGATGGAGGCCGAGACGGGCGCGTGGGGCGTCACGATGAGAGAGGCGCTTGACCACTACTTCTCGGACGACATCCTCGACCACAGGCGCTATCACGACTATCGCGGCCTGGACTACGAAGAAGTCCGCGCCGCCCTGGGGGAGCAGCCATGAGCGACCGCGAATCGCTGTTCGCGCCCTCCGTTCACGTTGAGATAACCGTGGATGGGAAGGTCGTTTGGAAAGCAACCTACAAAGACACCGTGAATGTTGCGGATTCCTGGGAATGGGGCTATCCGCCGCGAGAGGCAACACGTAAGACAGGTCGTGCGATTCGCCGCGCGGGGCGCAGGGGTCGGAAATCTGCCGAGGCTGAAGTGAAGCGGCTGCATACCTGGGTTGACTCGGGCGGGGTGGTTGTCGCTCCCATGAATATCAAGCCTTCCACCGGCCCACCGACTCCCGGAGGGCCACCCGGATTCCCTCTCGACCCAGACACCAACGAGTATGAGAGGAAGGAAGAGATCCGCACTCCCCGCCGCGCAGCCACCGATAAGGAGAAGACATGAGCGACCAAGCCGAGATCGTGCGGGAACGTATGGGCGTATGCCTCGCTCTTCACGGCGACAGAGCTGACTGCCCTGCGTGTATCTCTCACCGCATCGGAGAGACCGCTCTCGACGCCCTCGTTGCCGAACGGGACGACCTGAAGCATCGGGTCGAACACCGGCTCGTCATCTCGACTAGCACGAACGGGGAAGACGTTATCCTTGCGGCACGAGAACGCGCCGAAGTTGCCGAAGCCGAAGTGAAGCGGCTGCGCGAGGAGTTGGTGCGGTTTGCTGACAAGATAGACCGCATCGCCCTCGCTGCTCTCAAGGAGCAGACATGAGCGACGCAGCCATGAGCGACCGCGAATCGCTGTTTGCATACCTTCGCGAAGCGTGCGAGGGATGGCCTACGCCGAACCGTTACACAGCCGCCCTCGATGCGGTAGAGAAGGAACTGGTCGATGCTCGCGCCATGCTCGCGCTCTGTGCGGCCAACCACACCGCTGCTGATCTCGCGCAGGAGTTGGAGTATCTGAAGGCGTCGGCGCGTGAGGTTATTGAGTACGTCGGCTGCCTGATGCCGGACGAGTGCGGTGGGATACATGGAAAGTGCCGCGTCTGCCACCTCCGCTTCTACTTGGAGGACAAAGACCTTGTCTAGCCACGGGCCGCTTCCTAAGTAAAGTGACAGCTGCTCCGGCACTCTGGACAAAGCATCGTCCTATAGCCATCGCCATCGCCAGGGAGTACTACTTCCCGGGCGCGGACGATAACGACGTGCGCCAGGAAGCTCTGATCGGACTATGGTACGCGGTCAAGGACTTTGATCCAGAGCGCGGACTCAGCTTCCCCAATTTCGCTCGACTGGTGATTCATCGCCGTCTCACGGGCTGTCTCAAGATGGCACTGCGTCCTGGGCGCATGGCGCTTTCTGATGCCGGACGTGAGCTTGATGGAATTCCATCCAGGGATGAACAGGAATCAAGGGAGAGGCTGTGGGAAATGGTGGAAGCGTCCAAGCTGCTGACAATCAAGGAGAGATCCGCTGTCGAGGCATACGTTGCCGGTACGTATACATCAAGGGATCGCAAGATGGAAAATGCACTGCAGAGTGCACGTAGAAAGTTGAGGGGATAGACGTACGTCGTCTCCTAGACGTACCATTGTGGAATGAGGCCTACCGAGGAGGAAAAGCAGCGCTTCCTTCAATACATTCGCGGCGGAGACGATAGGGCTACTGCCGCATGGCGCATCAATCCCGAGTACACGGGAACGATGTTTCGCAGGATTATGAACTCCAGCAAGTACTACGATGCTGAGTTTGCAGCGGCGTACGAGCAGGCAGTGGAGGAGCGTGGACCTCTCGACCCGGAAAGGCCGCAGATCTGGTCTGGAGGAAGGAGGGACACGATTGGATCGACAATGACACTGAGTGGTCATACGAGAGGGATCTATCTCACCAATGACCAGCTGGAGCAGTTTCTAGAACTTGTGCGCGACGGGGTCATGGCGTCAGCTGCAGCAAAGCAGATAGATCCTCCCACGTCTGTCACTCAGATAAATAGGAGAGCAAACAGAGACCAGGATTTTGCAGATGCTTTTCGCATAGCAAAGGAAGAAGGGTACACCGCCTACAAGGAAGACCTCAGAGCAGAGGCCACCAGGCAGGCATTTGCCGGTGACTACCGAGCTCTCAAGGATCAGATGCTGATGCACCTCGAAGAGGCTCGCGCCCTGATGACGAGCAAGCATGAGATCACAGGTCTAGATGGAGGGGCGATCAGGATGCTGGCAGAAAAGCACTTTGCCGACCTTCCTCCAGAAATGCTTGATGAAATGATCAGAACGCTTGAGCAACGAGAGTTAGGTCAGATAGGACCGCCGACTCTTTAATGATGGGCGGGGTTGACGTGGGCATGGATTCAGATAGCGGATGCATGATCTGCGGTTCGTGTTGGTGGGTTGATTGCAAGAACAGCGCCGATTACAGGATGGATGTCGATCTGAAGAGAAATGGAAAGCAGATTTATTCAGGTGATGTAGATCTCTGCGCTGGCCATGCCCGTCTTGTCCATGCCAACGGAGGACGTATGGATCTCAACTGGAAGGCAATAGAGCAGGCGAGGGCATTTATCAAGGCGAAGGCATGAGCGAGGTAGTTCCGGAGCCATCTCCGGAGCTTCAGCTTCTCTACGAGGCACGCAGAAAACGGGAGCAGATAGAGGATGTGCAGAAGTGCGAGCAGAGCCTTTCGCACTTCATTAAGCAAGCCTGGCCGTCACTGAAGCCCGATGACACCTACGTGCATAACTGGCACATCGATGCCGTTGCCGAGCATCTCGAAGCAGTAACTTCCGGTGAGATCACAAGGCTTCAAGTGTGGCTGCCACCTGGCGCAATGAAATCATTGTCGGTCAGTGTCTTTTGGCCAGCATGGGAGTGGACGACGAAGCCAAACATGCGCTACTGGGGTGCAAGCTACGAGACAAGGTTTGCCGCACGGCTCTCGGCCATGAGTCGCGACCTGATGCTGAGCGACTGGTATCAGGAGCGCTGGGGTGACAAGTTCCGGTTCACGCGTGACGCGGAAAACTACTACGCCAACGATCACGGCGGCACGCGTCTGGCGACATCTCCCGAGTCGGTCGGGACGGGAGAGCACGGGCACCGTGTCCTGATCGACGACCCAGTCAAGGCAAAGGAGGCGGACGCAGTCTCCGGTGCCATTCTCAAGGACGTGAACGAGTGGTATGACGGCACGGTGGCAACACGTGGTCTGGAGATCGGCTTCACACCAGCACGCATCATCGTGATGCAGAGGCTGAGCGAGTTCGACCTCGCCGCCCATGCGCTGGAGATCGAGGAGTGGGATGTGCTCTGCTTGCCGGAGCGCTATGAGCCGGATCACCCCTTTGTCTGGCCCAGTGACCCGCGCAGTGAGCAGGGCCAGCTGCTCTGGCCCGATCAGCGCAACGACAAGGAGTCGAATGCGCTGGCAAAGGCGCTAACGCCACATCGTGCGGCGGGACAGCTGCAACAGCGTCCTGCGGCTCGCGAGGGGGATCTGCTGCAGACAGCATGGTGGCGTTTCTACGATCCGAGAATCAGATCCAAGGAAGAGTGGTCGCAACTTCCCTCTTTCAGCATGGTCGTAATGAGTCTTGACTGTCCGCAGAAGGACAAGGAGACGAACGACAACGTCGCCATCCAGGCGTGGGGCGTTCACGGCATGCACCGCTACCTGCTCGACCTCCGAGTTGCCAAGATGAGCTACCCACTTGCGAAGCGGGCTACGGTCGAGATGGCGCAGTGGGCGCGTAGAACATGGCCACGAGCTCGCCATGTGATCCTGATCGAGAACACCGGATATGGATCAGACATGATTCTCGATCTCAAGGCAGAATTTACCGGAGTTACGAAGATCAACCCACAACAGGATGGAGACAAGGTCGTTCGTGCCGACGCCGCATCCGATTCCCTCTCATCCGGTCATTGTTTCCTGCCAGGATACGGACCACCATGGCGTCCACCAGTTTATGAAGCTGGAAATACACCTGCAGATACCGCTGCATTTATTCATGAGTTAACGATATTCCCTGCCGGCGCCAATGATGACCAGGTGGACTCGTGGTCGCAGATGATTAACTGGTTACGTGGAAAGCAAACACGACCTGTAAGGACATCATCAGCTAGTAAACGTAAACGTAGAGAAGTTGTTTCAAGTTGATATCGACATTGACGAGAGACACCGCTACCGTCAGGTGTCCAGATTGTGGAGACGTTAGAGATATAAGCGTACGACAGATGAGGCGTCTCAGGAACAATGAACTTGACAGGAGATGCTCATTTTGTCGTATGTTCTCTGGTGATATGAAAATAGAGCAGAAACACAGAAATTACTGGCTGAAACGGCATTCGATGGAGTGGATACGTGAAACTGCTGCAATGATCTGGGGAGAGGATGTTTACAAGTGATCGCGATAATTGTCCCCGTGTTGAGAAGAGCGCATCAAATCGAGAAACTGCTGGAAAACATTGCTGCGGCCACAAGCGTTGATTATCGAGTTGTCTTTGTCTGCTCTCCCGGAGATAAGGAGGCAAAGAGGGAGTGCCAGAGGTCAGAGGCAGACACGATCGTCACCAGCTGGGATCCTGGACACGGAGACTTTGCTAAGAAGATCAACCTCGCATACTCACTGACGGAAGAGGAGTGGCTGTTCCAGGCGGCAACAGACCTTGTATTTAAGCCAAACTGGGATGAGAACGCACTGAAAATTGCCGAAACTGTTGTAGTTGGTGTAGTTGGAACTAACGATCTTGGAAATCCCGCAGTAAAACGTGGACATCACTCGACACATACGCTGTTTTCACGAAACTATATAGAGACGTATGGTGGAGGTTGTTGCGATGGAACTGGAATAGTATTCTCCGAGCAATATTCGCATCAGTTTTGTGACACAGAGTTCATCCAGATAGCGATAATGAGAAAACAGTTCCGATCGTCAGTCAGGTCGGTTGTTGAGCATCTGCACCCGCACTGGAACAAGTCGGAGATGGATGAGACGTATGAGAAGTCTTTCGAGGACTATAGCGATGATGCTGAGCTATACAGATTCCGCATTAAAGCTGCCAAGGACTTCGTAAATCAAGAAAAGCGAACCGAGAGAAAACGCGTGCTGGAAGCGCGCATTGGCTCTAGTTCGCGCGCTAAAAGACGACGAAGATGAAGGTATCCGCAATAATCGCAAGCTTTGGCGCCCATAAGTGGGGTCATCTGGCGCGTACGAGAGCTCTTCCATCCGTCGAGGGACAGGGTTTTCACGAGGTGATCTGCAGGCACGAGGAGGGCGCAACACTGGCGCAGGTGCGCAACGCCTGTGCGGAAGAGGCGACGGGCGACTACCTGCTCTACGTCGATGCAGACGATTCCCTGGATGCAGGATTCCTGCGCTCGATCACGTCTTCCTACATGGAGAACGGCGAGCCGGACAACTGCCTCTTTACACCGGCGGTGCAGTACGTGCGAGGGAATACGCGAAAGGGAACTGCCAGGATCTGGCCAGAGGTAGACATCCATGATGGCAACTGGATGATTATTGGCACCGCAGTTCCGAGAAGGACGTTTCTGGAGGTTGGTGGGTTCAGGGAATATGGATGGAGCGAAGACTGGGCGACGTGGGCGCTGTGCATGGAGGCTGGATCTGTGCCGGTGAAGGTTCCCGATGCCGTCTACCTCGCCTATATCAGCCAGAATTCGCGCAACAGGGGCAAGTCGCGGGCAACAATGCTTCACTGGCACCAGGCAATTGGGCACGACATCTGGCCGCACCTGTATGAATCTCCTACAGAGGAAGAGCATGCCATGAAGAAGCTGTCAACGAACCACATCCGACGCATCGCATGAACTTCCTTCTTGCCGTACTTACGCACGGAGATAACGCCGAACTACTGCAGCGCACGATCTCGTCGTTTGACGAGATGGTCTCCCCGGCACCTACATGCAGGCTGGTCGTGCAGGACGGTCCGTGCGCCCTGCCGCCGTTTTCAGACAGCGAGTGGCACTGTCATCCCATTCCTGAACAGATGGGATTCTGTTTCGCTACAGCAGAGATGTGGGCGACAGCCTCCCAGTTGGCAGTAGAGCAGGAATGCAATCACATCTTTCATCTAGAAGCAGATTTCGAGTTCCTGCGACCCGTTGACCTGACGATGCTCGCCACGATCCTCGACGACAACGCGGATCTGGCCCAGGTAACCCTGATGCGCGACTCGGTCAACGAGGAGGAGCGTCAGGCTGGCGGCGTGATGGAAAAGCACGAGCTACGTGGTGACGTGTTCGAGCCACAACTGCTTCTGCTCTCAGGGACGCCAATCGACAAGGATCTGCGCACATGGCCTACCAGCATGGGACCGCTTCCATCCTGGGCGGTGCTGACTTCATGGCTGCGGCAGCGAGCATACTTTTCAACGAACCCGTCTCTGATGAGAACCACGTTCATACTTGAGAACCCATGGCCGAGAGAGTATGAGAGCGAATGTGAGGGGCGCTTTGGCATTGATCTGCGCCAGAAGGGGTTCAGCTTTGGCATCATCGGTAATGGTGAGCCGTGGGTAAGGCACATTGGAATTCGCACCGGGAAAGGATACTAGGTGGAAACAGAACTGCAGTGGACTGAAGCAATTGGACGCAATGTCATGTTGCGTCAATACACGGTAGATCGCACCGTGTGGTCCGATACTTTTACAGGAAAATACCACGTTCCCCCAGACACACTTCCCTCTCCGCTGCGCGTGCTCGATCTCGGCTGCAACATTGGACTCACCGTTGCCCATTACGAGGTGATGTGGCCACAGGCTCGCATCGTTGGTGTCGAGATGGATCACGACTGCGCAGAGCTTGCTCGCCTCAACGCCCCGCAGTCGATCATCATGGAGCGAGCGGTGGGTGGAGAGCGCGGAGCGGGTTCCTATAACCCAGATGTACGCAGTGACTCCTTCTCCCTGGGAGGCTCGGGAAGAGAGGTGGAGGTCTACGACCTGAAGACGACGATCATCGATGCCTTCGGAGATGAGACGGTCGATTTCATGAAAGTTGACATAGAGGGTGCGTGCTGGGACGTCTTCGACGATGATTCCTGGTGCGTGTACGTTTCTTCTCTACTTGTCGAGCTTCATGGGGCAGGAACGAGCAAGGATCTCGTCATGGAAGGAATAAAGGACCTGTGCGCACTCGGGTACAAGGCACAGCACCATCGCCGCCACCCGCAGGCAGTCTTCGCGTGGAAGCAGGAATAGTTGCGATATCTACTCGCTGTTCTCACCTGCGGGCGTCCCGAATACCTGACGCCCACCCTGGCTACCTATGCAGAGTTCCTGCACCCGAAGCCAACTGCCGTCTATGCCTGGGACGATGGTCTGCGGACACCAAGAGAGGCATTCGCTCCATTTTCCGAAGTGGAACGGTTTGTAATCGAGGGCGAGTCGAAACGGATCGGTCGCTGCTCCGGGCACGCGCATCTATGGCAGGCGGCAAGGAAGCCGGAGTTCTCCGATATCGACTGGCTCTTCACGATCGAGGACGATGTGGTACTGCTGCGCCCACTTAACCTTTTTCACATGGCAGAGGTACTGGAACACGAGCCGACGCTGGAGCAGCTCGCTCTCGTTCGCTGCCCCTGGGGAGCAGAGATTGAGCATGGAGGTTATATACCGATGTTCCGCGATCGCTACACGAGGCGCGAAACCCACGTAGCCGGTTCATGCCCGGCACACTGGATTTCGTCAACGATCGACTGGACGAGTTCTCCAGCGCTGCTCCCTGCATCCCTGCCACGCGAGATCGAATGGCCTGGTGGGTCGGGATGCGAACTGGAGCTGGGGCCGCGGATCATGGCGCTAAGGCCAAATGCGGTGTCCGGGTACTGGGGATGGGGTGAATGTCAAGCGGCCCATGTAGGCATGGAAAGAGCAGAAGGGAGTCATGGCTACTAAGGGAGTAAGGTATCTGCTTGCCGTTCTCACCTGCGGTCGACCAGACTACTTACGTCGCACTCTGGAGGCATACGCAGACTTCCTCGATCCCCAGCCGGAGGCGCTTCTCGTCTGGGACGACGGACTGCAGACGCCAGTAGAAACCTTCTCCCCATTCTCTCACCTTGGCCAGGTCGTTGAGGGCAAGGAGGGGAAGTTGGGCACGTTCGCCGCTCATGCAGAACTGTGGCGAGCAACTCGAAGGGCGGAGTATGACCATCTCGACTACGTCTTCGTGGCCGAGGACGACGTTCTGCTGCTACGTCCACTCAATGTCACATGGATGCGGGAGCTGCTCGATACAGAACCAGACCTGGAGCAGGTGGCTCTCGTGCGCGCACCGTATCCCTGCGGGGCAGGGGCGGAAATGGCGATGGGCGGGTTCATCCCGATGTTCCCCGATCGTTACAACCGACGGACGACGACGATCGGAGACAACACCTGTAAGTGGATCTCGTCCCAGTGGGACTGGACATCATCTCCAGCCCTGCTGCGCATGAGCCTGACCCGTGAGGTCGACTGGCCGATCCATGACTCCGAGCGCGCACTCGGGCCGCTGCTGATGGAGCGTAATCCGAACGCTGTCTCTGGCTACTGGGGTTGGGGAGAGGCAATTTGTAGCCATATAGGGCTGGAGTCCGGTGGTCTCTACTGATCCCTACATAACGCCAGGAGACACGCTACGGGAACTGCCGACCACTTTCTGCGGGATCAGGATGACGCAGTGGTGGGCCGATCTGTTTCTCTGGGAGCGAGTCCTCAACGAACACCCGGAGATAGAGCAGATCGTGGAGCTAGGAACTGGTGCAGGAGGATTCTCGCTCTACCTTTCCATGCAGGCAGAGCAACGCGGGATGAAGTTCGCCACCTTCGACGTCACCGACTACCGCACCACCATCGTGCCGGGATTCATACTGTGTGACATCTTCGAGGATCCTGAGTGCGTTTGGAACCTGCTCGGACGACCGACGATCATGCACTGCGATAACGGTGACAAGGCGAGGGAGTTGCGCGAGTTCGCAACTGAGTTGATGCCCGGTAGCCTCTGCATCGTCCACGACTGGGGTATCGAAGTGTCGGCAGAGGACGTTCCAGAATCACTCCAACCCATTCACCGGGATCTCTGGCAGGGCCTGAGTACAGTGTTCGCGAGAGTGGAATGAAGCCCGTGATCCTCGTCGGGCGCTGCGACGGAATCGCACATAGAGATCGTCTCTGGGCGTACGTGCGTCGCTACTGGCAGAAAAATCTCGGCTGGCCGATCTGCGAGGGAAACTATGAAGAGAAACCGTTCTGCCTTGCAGCCGCATCCAACCTTGCTAGCACCAATGCCGGAGACTGGGATGTAGCGCTCTACACGGCGGCCGATGCGGTTCCGGGCAGTATCGAGCAGGTGCTGGCAGCTGTGCAGATCTCGCTGGAGAAAAGTCAGCTTGTCTATCCACATGATCATTACTACTCCGTCTCGGACGAGGGCACGGAGCGGATTCTCGCAGGAGAGGAACCGCACGGGAACATGGCCGAGTGGCCCGCGTGGCCGAACACCTACTCGACGATGTTTGTCGTCCCGCGTACACTCTGGGACGCCGTGGGTGGGTGGGATGAGCGCTTTGTCGAGTATGGCTTCGAGGATTTCGCCTTCTGGTCTGCCTGCTGGGCTCGTGCTGGTGGCTTTGACCGTGTCACCGGGCCGATCTTCCATCTGCACCATGACCGTCCATACGCGGAGCGTGAGGGTAATCCCAGCTACATGTCCAACAAGGCGCTCTGCCAACGCTATATGGATGTGCGCACAAGCTGGACAGAGATTCTGAAAATCCTGCAAGAACCAGGAGCGCCACTGTCATGATCCCACTCAATGATCTGTCCCGCCGCAGTCACGCTGAACAGGAAGAGCTGTCGCGGATCGCTGCGTCTGTGATCTCTTCCGGGAGGTACATCCACGGACCACAGCACGATCTCTTCGAGCAGGAGTTCGCCGATTATCTCGGTGTTGGCTACTGCGCTGCAGTCGGGAACGGAACGGATGCCCTGGAGCTTGCACTGCGATCCGTATCGGTTAGTTCTGGCAGCAAGGTGCTTACCGTCTCCAATGCGGGTGGTTATTCGACGATAGCGATCAACAGGATTGGGGCCATGGTGACGTATGGCGATGTTGACGAGTCGATGACGCTTGACCCGAAGGAAATCTCATCCAGTATTGATGCTGTGATCGTCACGCACCTGTACGGGATGATGGCCAACATCGAGGAGATCGCAGAACGTTGCTCCTATCACGGGATTCCACTGATCGAGGACTGCGCGCAGTCTGCTGGAGCATCTCATGCTGGACGCAAGGCTGGAACGTGGGGAGATGTTGCCGCCTTCTCCTTCTATCCGACCAAGAACCTTGGAGCTCTTGGTGATGGAGGGGCGGTGGTAACCGGAAAGTCACCGGTCGATCTGAAGGTACGCCGACTGCGCCAGTACGGATGGACCGAGAGGTACACGATCGGTATCTGGAATGGACAGAACAGTCGCCTGGACGAGATCCAGGCGGCTTTCCTGCGCAGGAAGTTGGCCATCCTTGATGCTGGGAACGAACGGAGAAGGAAGATCGTCGCGTCGTATGCAGCTGCGACTCCAGACCATGTTGGCAGCATCCGCTGGAGGAACGATGATTCCTACGTGGCGCACCTGGCAGTGGTCGTCTGCAACTGGGGTGACACGGAGAGGAGAAACCGCCTTATGCAGCATATGTGGGAATCAGGTGTTCAGACAGATATTCACTACCCGATTCCCGATCACAAGCAGCCAGCATTTAGAGGTCTATATGTCGATACGCCTCACGCAGATGTACTCTCAGAATGCGTGTTGACGATCCCGTGCTTTCCGGAGATGACCGATTTGGAAGTTGGTGCTGTGTGTCGGGCTCTAAGAGATTCACCATGATCCACCCAATGGCAATTGTCGAGAGCCTGGACATTGGAGAAGGGACGCGTATCTGGGCATTTGCCCATGTTCTTCCAGGGGCGGTGATCGGGGCGGACTGCAACATCTGCGACGGAGTCTTCATCGAGAATGATGTCATCGTCGGAGACCGTGTTACGGTCAAGTGTGGAGTACAACTCTGGGATGGGGTGAGGCTGGAGGATGATGTCTTCGTTGGTCCTAATGCCACCTTCACCAATGACAAGTACCCGCGCAGCAAGCAACAGCGACAGGAGTTGTTCACGCACGTGAGGCGGGGAGCGTCGATCGGTGCCAACGCAACCATTCTTCCCGGTGTCGTTATTGGAGAGGAAGCCATGATCGGGGCTGGTTCAGTCGTTACCCACGACGTTGCTCCCGGCAGCGTTGTTGCAGGGAATCCAGCTCGGACAATGAGGGTATCCGCACAGAAGGTCTCTCCAGCCCGGATACTGCTGCGCCGGGCGGCAGACGAACGTGGCAGCTTGGCAGCGCTCGAACACGAGGATCTACCCTTCCTGCCAGTGCGCACCTTCATCATCTATTCAGTGCCCGTTCCATCGGTGCGCGCCCAGCATGCTCACCTCAACTGTCACCAGTTCCTGGTCTGCGCATCGGGGGAGATCACGGTTGAGACAGTGGGGAGAGCGGGAGATCACAGCAGTGCCTGGAGAAGGACGTACCAGCTGGATGATCCAACGGATGGGCTCTATATTCCCCCCATGAACTGGACGATCCTGAGTGATTTCTCGGATGACGCGGTTCTGCTGGTGATGGCATCCCAACCGTACGACCCGGACGACTACATCAGGGACTACGAAGAGTTCAAGGCGCTCCTTTGAAGACCGTCCTTCTCGTTGGGCTTCGGCTAGAGAATCCCGGTTGGGAGGAACCGGACACGGGAGGGTTCAGACGCCTCAACTGGGAAGCGAACCGCGCACGCTGGGAGAAGCTGCTGCCGGAGATCCCGATCTTCGAGGGTCACCACGAGGAGGAGGGGCCATTCTCGCTCGCCAAGGCTTCCAACCGTGCCGCAGCACTAGCCGGTGACTGGGAGATGGCCGTCTACACCGGGGCGGACTTCATGGTTGGGGATGCGAAGCAGGTTCATACTGCGATAGCCAAGAGCGAGAAGAGCGGCATGCTGACTCTTGCCTTCGACCACACGGTGATGCTCTATGAGTGGCCGTCGCAGTACATCAGGGATGGCGGAGATCCACTTCCGACGATGGGAGACGTATATCCAAATGCATTCACTGGCGTTATGGCGGTTCCGCGCTCTCTCTGGGATCGAGTGGGAGGATTCGAACAGAGGCTGCTTGGGTGGGGCTGGGACGACCAGGCCTTCTGGGCATCATGCTGGGCAATTGGTGGAGGGTTCGACCGGGTGAAGGGATATATTCATCACCTATGGCATCCGCGTTCTCGCTCCGACAATGAGGAGAGTCCGTATTACCGAGAGAATGAAATACTGGGAAGACGTTATCTGGATGCAAAAACGAACAGGCTGGAGATGATGAAGATCATCGCTGAGAGGACGCAATGAGCGTGGCCGCCGTGCTGTTGGTCAAGGACGAATTCGACGTGATCAAAGATGTGATCACTCACCTGCAGAACAATGTTGATGAGGTGATTGTGCAGGACAATGCATCAACAGACGGCACGCGAGAAATTCTCGAAACTCTAGACGTGATGGTGATCGACGATCCAGAGGTAGGGTACTGGCAATCGCGCAAGACAACAGCCCTGGCGATGACGGCAATGCACAGAGGTCATACCTGGGTACTCCCCTGCGATTCGGACGAAATTATCTACGCAACAGACGGTCGCTCGATCTCAGATTTTCTTGGAGGAATTCCTCCTGATGTACAGATCATCAATGCTGAGCTCTACAACCACCTTCCTACCTCACTTGATCCTCCGGAAGTAGATGAGAATGGAATTCGTAGATCGGTGTTCGAGCGGATCGGTTGGCGCCAGCGCAATCATGCACCGATGGGGAAGGTGGCATGCAGGCTGCATCAGGATCTCGTCATCCATGCTGGGAATCACAGCGCTTCACTTCCAGGTGTGTACCTGATCGGAGCCGGGCTATGCGTGCGGCACTTCTCATGGAGGGAACCGGGGCAGTACCTAAAAAAGATCAGAAATGGTCAGGCTGCGTATAGAGAAACAGACCTTCCCGAGAACATCGGGGTGCACTGGCGCATGTTTGAGAACTCAACAGACGAAGCCATAATCGACCACTTTCATCAGTGGTTCTACTACGCCGACCCAAAGGTGGATCACACATTGATATATGACCCAGCACCAGTCAATCTGATCTCGGATGTAGGCTGAAGATATGCGCATTATGATCACAGGGAACGAAGGCTTCATTGCGCAGCACCTGGAGCGCGAGCTGCAGGATGCCGGGCATCAGACATCCGGGATGGACATCCTGCGCCGTGAGAACTCCGGTAATGCAGATCATGTTCGTTCTGCGATTGAGGGACACAGGGCAGACGTGGTGATCCACCTTGCTGCCATGACGGGACGCATCTCTGGCGAGGACGATGTGATGGAGACAGTGCGCGACCATGCTGGCATGACGGCGGTCGTAGCCAAAGCCTGTGGCGAACTCGACGTGCGTATGGTCTATGCCTCGACGAGCGAGATCTACGGGGACAACGGACAATCCCACTGTGACGAGATCAAGGGTCCGTTCCGCATCCCCAACAGCACATACGGACTCAGCAAGCGCTTCGGGGAGGAGTTGTGCCAGCTGTACGCACCGGATGGGTTCACCGCTCTGCGCTTCTCGATGCCATACGGTCCTGGAGCACGGGCTGGACGTGATGGTTCTGCGATCGTCAACTTGCTCTGGCAGGCGAAGTACGGGATGACAATGCCCGTCCACGTTGGAGCGGAGCGGTCATGGTGCTGGATCGGAGATGCAGTCAGAGCGGCACGGCTCGCAGTCGAGAAGGGAGAAGGGCCGTTCAACATCGGGCGCGATGATGACGCGTCTTTGATGTCAACCGTGGCGGAGTTCGCCTGCCTGCTGACGGGGTCCGACAAGGGGTTAATCGAGATGATCCGCGCTCCCTTCCGGCAGACGCTTGTGAAGCGGATCTCGACGAAGAGGATCGGGCAGTTGGGGTGGAGTCCGACCGTTTCTCTCTGGGATGGAATGTCGATGACGCTGGAGATGTGGATAAACCATCTTGACAGAGAGGGTCTCTATACCGATCCCGGAATGGTTGTTCAGGGATGAGCTTACCCGGAGCATGGCAGACGATTCTTCTCGCCCTAGCTGCATACAGGATCTTCCGTCTGCTCTCCGAGGACACCATTCTCGACCGTCCGCGAAAATGGCTGGTAAGGCTCCCGGCGAACTGGGATGAGAGCATTTCCATTCCAGACGACTATCGCCTGGGACTTGCCAAGTTCATCTCGTGTTCTCTTTGCATGGGGTTCTGGATATCAGTTTCTGTATGGTTGCTGTGGCAGTTGAATGGGCACTGGACAGAGGTGCTCGCAACTCCGTTCGCGATCTCGGCGCTGGTGGTCTTCATGGTGGAGAAACTTGACCCCAAGGAATAGCGTCCTACTTTCACTTTACACTCGGCCCGACACTGGTTTTCGAGAAAGGGGCGCGCAGATGGGATGTAACTGTGGCAAGAAGAAGCTTCCCGTAGCTCCTCCGCCGCCAAAGAAGTAGGACTGATTGGCTCTTCCACTGACACGCCCGCGGCAAACGCGAGGACTCGTCGCGTCAGCGGCCAGTTACAGCAGTGCGCGCAAGTCGCTTGATAGTGCCTATGTCAAACGCAAGACGATGCCATGGCAACGGCGCGCACTTGCCTACCTGGACATGGTTCCGGAACTCTCGTTCTCTTCCCGTTTCTACTCGAAGATGCTGCGTCCATTGCGCATCTACCCGGGGATGCTTCTGCCTGACGGAAGCATCGAACCGATCAGAGAGGGGCTTCCCGTCGAGATGCTGAACCGTCTCAAGAGCAAGGACGGGACGATGAAGCCGATTCTCGGCAACTACGGCAGGCTGATGTTCGCAACGGGTGAGGGAAACATGCTCGGACTCAATATCGACACCGATGATGAGTACTGGTCGTTTGTCTGGAACGAGGAAGTGTCCGTCGAGATGAATAATGGCAAGGTCAAGGAGATCCTTCACAAGCCTATGGGAAACGGCGGTGAGATCAAGAAGTACACACCCAGTCAGGCACGTGTCTATCGCATGTGGACACCGCACCCACGAACAAGTGGTGAGGCTGATTCACCCATGCGCAGCGTGCTTGAGATCGCAGAAGAGTTGATCGCTCTCACGGCCGCTGTCAGATCTACCGCCACATCTCGCACCGTTGCTGGCATCCTGCTGATGCCGACAGAGATGGCTCCCGTCCCGGCCGAGTACACCGGGGATGAGGATGAGGAGTCAGATCCATTCGTCGACGAGATGCTGCAGCACCTGGAAAGTCAGATCGAAGATGCGGGAAGTGCGGCGGCATCTGCTCCATGGGTGCTCTGGGGAGCTTACGAGTTGATCGACAGGATCAGGATGGTGCAACTCCACGATCCTCAGACCGACTACATGGAGCGCGACTTGCGCAAGGAAGCCGTCGAGCGCATGGCGCGCGGAATGGACTTTCCAGCGGAATACCTGATGGGTCTTAGCGGAACAAACCACTGGTGCCAGGATGGACAACACACTCAGGTTATGGCACGGAGTAGAGGATGGATAGGACATCACGACCTATCTGTTGGAGACGTAATCCTCACGCTCAATCACGAAACTGGGGAGTCTGAGTGGCAGCCGGTCACGGATATTTACAGGGCAGAAGTTGAGGGTGAGATCATGCATCGCATGGAATCCAAATCTCACTCCTCGCTTTCGACATCCGGCCACCGCTGGCCGATCATCAAGGTGGGGCGCAAGGTCTCGGGTTCGCGCCGACGCTGGACGACAAGCGCGGAAGGATTCGCAACGACCGATCGTATTCCAGTTGCTGCCAGGCTCGAAGAGTCTGCCGGGCAACCGCAGAACTATGACGATGACTTCGTTCGTCTCGTTGTCTCCTACACGGCCGACGGGATGCATCAGAAGCATGACAACATTAGAATCGTCAAGTTCCAGGAGCGAGAGATCATTGAACTGCGTCGCATTCTGACATCAGTCTTTGGCGAAGATGGGTTTAGGGAAAATGATCATCACACTCACACAGCAGATGGTCGGGCGTTCATTCTGCGACAGCAGGAAGCACTGCGAGTTTTTGCAGTTTGCGGTGAGGAGAAGGCCGTTAGGCTTGACTTTGTAGATGGCCTCACACTTGCTCAGTGCCAGATCTTTCTCGATTCCTGCGTTGAAATCGGTGATGGGATTGTCGTAAACGGTGCATATACGCTCTACCAGGTTGAGTCCTCCCGCCTCGATGCCTTCGCCTACGCGGCCCACCTGTGTGGCCACAAGGTCACCACGGGCAAACGCAACCAGCAGACCGGGTTTGGAACGGAGCCACTTTCTTGGGTGCGCTGGTCGATCGGCCGCGATACTTTTTCACCTCATGAGTGCGAGCAATCACTAGAGGCGTACACAGGAACAATTTGGTGTCCTGTCACCAAGAATGGGACATGGCTTGCTAGGAGAAACGGAAAAGCGTTCTTCACAGGCAACTCCGCCAAGCAGATCCTCGATGACATGTGGCGCTCTCATGGAATCGGTGTCGCAGACCAGTTCACGGGAGATGTGAACGACGCGTATTTGAGGCCGGGACTACGAGATGCTGAGTACCCAGGCTGGGAAGACGTTGTCGTTATCTACGACGAATCCGGAGTTGTTGTTCCGGCAGACCAGTCAAAGGATGCCGACGCGGCACATGATCGCGGAGAGATTGGCGGCACCGGGTACCGAGCGTTGAAGAACATTCCCGAGATCTACAAGCAGACGAAGGAGGAGCACGAGGAGTGGCTGGCGGTCAAATTGAGGGACGAGGCTCTGCTCGGAGTCGAGAATCCGAGCACATCTCCGCCAAACCCATCAGATGGACCTCCTCCTCCCGGCCCGGAGGGTGACTCCGGGCGCAAGACACGCGTGGTCTCAGCAGCGCTGGAGCTTGGTGCGGCAGAGATGGCGCTTGCTCGTTGCCGGGAGCTAGCAGGGATCAGGATCAAGCAGAAGGAAAAGACATGTCCAGAGTTCTTTGTCGGGACAAGCAATGAGCCTACGGGTTCACTTGCGGCGGTAATTGGACCGGACATTCTCGACCGCATCTCTCTCACGGCGTGGGATCTGGTGCGTGGTGGAGCTGATTCAATGAAGGTTGTACTGAAGAGCTGGGGTTACACAGTCGAGGCATCGGAAAGCATTTCCGACATGGTGGAGTCCTATGCAGCACGTACGCTGTTCAAGTCAGGTCATCCGACACTACCGAGCGGATTCGCCGCTCAGTTCGAGCGAGCCAAGGAGGCTTCCGATGTCAATGATTGAAGAGGCGGCGACGAGCTCGACCGGTGTGTCGACTTTCGTTGTTACAGATGGTCAGGAGTTTTTTTCGATGACCAGCGCGAACGAGTTCACCAAGATCATCATCGAGGACGACGAGGATGAGGGCGACGAGGTCGAGTCGGAGGATGTGCCCTGCCCCGAGTGCGGAGCGATGAATGACCTGGAGGCCAAGGTATGCGATCAGTGCGGGGCCAGCATGCCGGAGGCGGAGGCGGAGGAGCCGGATGACTCCGCTCCCTGCCCCGAGTGTGGAGCAGATGTTCCCACCGATGCGACCGAGTGCCCCGAGTGTGGTGCGCCGGTCGCAGCGAAGCTCTCTGATCTTCCGACCTGGGAAAGTGAACTCGCCTACGAGGGGCTGGCCACCTCGGATGGGCGCTTGCTGATCGCGGGAAAGATCAGCCATCGCGATCTCCCACTCACTCTGATGGCTCAGACCATTACGGCGGAGGGGCACATGGGTGCCGAGGTCTGCGGCAAGATCACGAGCATCTGGAAGAAACCGTGTCCAGAACTGGGAGATGGGGTTATTGCGATCATGGGATCGGGTGAGTTCAGCGACGAGTTGATGGGGCCGACAGCGGCCTCGCTCGTTGAGGAGCAGGTTCTACGTGGCGTCTCCGTCGACATCGCTCCATCTCGCCGCGTTGTGCTTGATGCAGACACGCTTGAGGAGGTTCCCGAGGGAACCATGGATATGGAGAAGTACGTGGACGGTGGTTACCTGGTCGGGGTTGAGGGTGAGGTTATGGGTGCGACATTGGTCCCCTTTCCGGCCTTTGCTGACGCAAAGGTAAGGATGCTCGCTGTTCCCGATCCCGTGACTGCTTCCGCCGAGGCAGCGGAAGTCGAGGATGAGCGCAAGGAGGCTGGTGTGATTACCGCCTCGGCAGGGACGCAAGTGCGTCTTGTTCCGCGCACGATCACCGCGGCTGCCGCCGGTATCGCCCCGCTGGCACCGCCAAAGGACTGGTTCTTCACCCCCGAGCCGGATGGCAAGTTCCCGCTCACGGTGATGGACGATGGTCGCATCATGGGTCACCTGGCAACATGGGACCAGTGCCACCACGGGTTCATGAACGAGTGCGTGTTGGCCAAGCCCTCGCGCACTGACTACTCCTTCTTCCACGTGGGGCAGTTGAAGACGAAGGAGGGTGAGTTCGTCGACATCGGGCGTATCGTCGTGGGTGAGACGACCAGAGACGGACATGCCAGCGTCGAGTACTCGGCCGCAGAGGCGAGCAGGCACTACGACAAGTCGGCACTTGTTGGCGCCTTCGTTCGCGCCGTTGACGGCAAGTACGGCATCTGGCTTTCGGGTGTCGTCCGCTCCGACTGTCCAGCCGAGCGCGTTCGCGACATGATCGCGAATCCTCCCTCGGGTGACTGGCGGCGTGAGAACGGCTGGCTCGAACTGATCGCAGCTCTCTCCGTTCCCGTTCCTGGCTTCCCGGTGCCGCGCTACGAGTACGCGATGACCGCCAGCGCCGACACCGTCGAGGTGAAGACGTTGATCGCCACCGGCTACTACGAGGTCGATCCACCCTCGTTCTCGCGCTCCGAGCAGAGGCGTCGGGAGATTCTGATCAACAAGGCGAAGCAGGTTCTCGCATGAGCATGACGCGGGAGCAGCAGCGGGAGATCGGGGCGCTGAAGATCGCTACCGATCGTGCTCGCGGGGAAAATCTCTCAACACTCGCAGAGACGATCCATGCTTCCGCTGACCTTATCGACCTGCTCACAGTCGCAGGAGGCATGACCTTCAAGGACTATCCGGCAAAGGTACGTCGGCGCATGGCAACGGAGGGCAGGGCTCTTCCATCGGGGGCCTTCCCTATCGCCGACTGCTCGGATGCCGAGGATGCGATTCGTTCTCAAGGAAGGGCAAAGCCGGAGGACAGGGGTGCAGTGGTGGCTCACATCAAGAAGCGCGTTCGTGCTCTCAGGTGCTCAGGGAGAATATTCGAAAAGTACAAATGACAGGAGGAACCCCGAGGAAGGTATGGGGAATCGGGGCTGCACCCGCCGCTGGTAGACGTGTAAGACATCCGACTCCTTTCGAGGATCGAGTGCTGGCCGAGGCGGGAATCCCCCGGCTTTAGCCGTGGGGAGGAAGTCAAGATGTCGGTTCTAGTTCGGGTCCAACATCGCATCGGTCGCGATGATCCACTGCAGCGTCTACTCGCGAGTCTTCCAGAGGCGGAAGTTATAACCGATGATGGAGAGACACTAAATCCATGGCGCTGTTATCGACTTTGCCTTTCCGGAATCCCCGATCATGGACACGTTGCTGTTATTCAAGACGATGTCCTGGTTCCTATCAACTTTGTTTTAGCCCTGGAGAAAATAGCTTCCGCCAACCCAAAAACGGTCGTCTCGCTCTTTCTCAGCAAGAGTGGTGTCTGCAGGCGTACATTCAGTTCGGCATCGATTCACTACGGAAAGTCTCGATATGTCTACGTGCATCCACAGGATCTCGTGCATGTCGTTGGTGTTCTGTGGCCGGTTGAAAGAGCTCGTTTGTTCCTTAACTGGGTAGATGAAAACCCAAACCGAGTGAAGGGAAACCAGTTCTCAATCTGCGATGACGCTCATGTAACACGCTGGATGAAACTGACGGGAGAGCGAATACGCGTAACTGTTCCTTCGATCGTGCAGCATCCTGACGATGTACCGTCAATCGTCAACGCAAGCAAGGTACGTGGAGGAAAAGACAGCGGGCGTACAGCCCCCTACTGGATAGGGGACGGAGACCCTCTGGAACTAGATTGGTCGAGTTAACTCATTCGACTTACATGATGTCCGATTTTCCATCTATAACTACTCGTAGTCGCGCACCGCAGGGCGGTTAGCGATAGCCAAGTCCACGGGGACCTAAGGCGCAATGTTTCTACGCCTACTAGGTCAGGAGTCCCCATGGACGACACGCTGTTTCCGGAGCTTCCCGAGTCGCTGAGCGAACTGAGCGACGAGGCACTCGCAACCCTTCTCGACGAGCACCAGGTCGCCCTGGGCAAGATCGAGAACGAGGACGAGTCGTACGTCGGCGGCCTGAGCGGCCCCGAGATCATCGCTGCGCTCGAACTGGGCGTGGAGCAGATCAAGAAGATCAAGGCGGAGAAGGAAGTCCGCGCCGAGGCAGCTGTCGCCTATGCCGAGCGCAAGGCAGAGCTGCTCTCCCTCGCCCGCGACGAGGAACTCTCCGAGGAGACGACCGAGGACGAGGACGAGGGCGACGAGACCGCAGAGGACCTTGCCACTGCGGAGGAGTTCGCCGTCTGTCCCGAGTGCGGTGGCCCGATGGCTGCAGGCAAGAAGGTCTGTGCTGCCTGCAAGAAGAAGGGCATGGCCGTCGCCGAGGATGAGGTCGAGGAGGCACCGGCGGCTGTCGTCGCTGCGGCCGAGCCTCGTCGCAACTACCGCCGCGCCCCGCTCCCGGTGGCAACCGCCGAGAGGACACCTGCGAACGACAACTCCCGCACCGTGCTCGTTGCCGCAGCTGGTGCCGATGGCGTCACGCCCGGCATCGAACTCGACAGGATCGGCCTCGCCAACGCGATGGTCGAGCACGTCAAGCGCCGGGCTCGTCCGACCAAGCACGCTGGTGGTACCGCGGAGAGGACGCTGATCGCATCGGCGCACTACCCGTTCCCGCCGGAGCGCGTGCTGCGGCCGAACGACATCGAGGGCAACAACGCCAAGATCCGTGGGATCGGGAACCCGTTCCTCGGAGTGCAGGGCCGCACGTCGCTCCTCGCCTCCGGCGGTTTCTGCGCTCCGCTGGAGCCGTTCTACGACATCCCCGACTTCGCGGTCACCGAGCGTCCGGTCAGGGATGCACTGCCGTCCTTCATGGCCGAGCGTGGTGGTATCTCGGTGCCGTCCGTGTCGGTGATCGGTGACATCGAGACCGCCATCTCCGTGATCGAGGAGGAGGACGATGCTCTCGGAGGCACCTACGCGACGAAGTCGTGTCAGGACCTCGACTGCCCGACCTGGACGGATGTCGCCGTCGGCGCCATCTCCCATTGCCGTGAGTACGGCAACTTCAACGCCCGGGCATGGCCGGAAGGGATCGCCCACGAGAACAACCTCACGATGGCCGCGCACTCGCGCACGGCCGACGCGCGGTTGCTCGACAGGATCAAGTCCCTCTCGATCAACGTCACTACCGCTCAGGTCTACAACTCGGCCTACGACCTGCTCTACTCGATGACGCGTGCCGCAGCGGGGATCCGCTACCGGCTCCGTCTCTCTGGGTCGGAAGTCAGGTTGCGCGCCCTGATGCCAGCATGGGTTCCGGAGGTGTTGATCGCGGACATCGCCGCAACCCCGTTCGACCGCTTCAAGACGCGGGCGGACGTGATCAACGTCCTTCGGCTCAGCGGCGTCGAGCCCGCGTTCTACCTGGACACGCCCTCCACGGGCACGACCCAGGGCTTCGCGGACGCGACGGCCGGTGGGCTGGACGACTTCCCGGACGACATCCAGTGGGCGCTCTACATCGAGGGCACGTTCCTGCACCTCGATGCCGGTGTGCTCGAACTGGGCATCGTGCGCGACTCCTCGCTCAACTCGACCAACGACTACCAGGTCTTTGGCGAGACGTTCGAGAACGTGGCACGGATCGGCCCGGCGCAGTCGGCT